>VSKW01000105.1_pt1 | contig 12062 bp, 8 predicted proteins | sample 4798611 | NCBI WGS metagenome assembly VSKW01 (sample SAMN12179536, study PRJNA552185) | sponge metagenome | biome: deep-sea hydrothermal plumes; feature: spots directly above weak diffusing fluid; material: sea water; isolation source: sponge from the Crane site of a hydrothermal vent ...
CTCTGTTCAGATTCCTCACAGACTATAATAGGAGATGTGAATAGCACCATCATTTCAGGAATATAGTCGCAGAAAGTGATTTATCTTTTGGAAACTCTGTTCAGATTCCTCACAGACTATAATAGGAGATGTGAATAACTTTACTCAGCCGATTGTTGTGAGATGGGCTGGGGACTGGTCGGGATTTGTTGGTAAGTTGTTTAAAGTATTCTGTAAGAGTTTGTTCATACAATAAATTGGTTAATTATTTGTACTTTGCTATAATATAAATTACAAATGTGGAAGCATATAAACATCAGCGACATTAGAAATAGTTTATTTATTTCGAGAGGAGCAAAAACATATCAGCTTTTTAAAATACATTAATTATGAATCATTTACCACAAAGAAAAATCAACGGCGGCAATGACGAGTATTTTACTAAACCTAGCGTGGCAGAGAAATGCGTTAACTCTCTTTTCGCCAAACTTGATCCCGCTCTTGAAAGTATATTCATAGAACCTTCGGCAGGTAATGGTGTTTTTTCAAAAATCATAATGGGGCACGACAAAAAAATAATTTCTTATGACATAGAACCCCAGCATAAAAGTATTATTAAGAAGGACTTCTTAAATATAAATTTCAACAAGAATAACATAAAAGATGCTATCTTTATAGGAAACCCTCCTTTTGGTACTTGCAGTAACTTAGCAATTAAGTTTTTTAATAAATCAAGTGAGGCAGCCAGTCATATTGGATTTATATTGCCGAAAACATTTAGAAAGCATAGCATTCAAATGAAAATAAATCATTATTTCCACCTGATTCATGATGAGGATTTACCGAAGAATAGTTTTTTAGTTAATGGTGTCGAGCATGATGTCCCAACAGTTTTCCAGATTTGGGAAAAGCAAAAAAATAAACGAGAGCCCTTGCGGATACCTAATGATTATATAACTTGGACAAAGAAATCAGATGCTGACTTTGCCATCCGTAGAGTTGGAGGCAATGCTGGAACTATCTACACCGATAACTTTTTGAATTTTAGTGATAGCTCTAATTATTTTTGCGTAGAGAAGTGCGGTGGGGTTATTGAAAAACTCAAGCAAGCAGATTTTAGAAGCATAGTTAATAATACTGCCGGGGTGAGATCATTAAGCAAACTAGAGATACTTAATTTCTTACATAGTCAATGTTAAAGCCAGAACTACCAATTACCAAACCAACAGGAAATGTCCGAGTTAAAACAAGAACTAGCCCTTTGGACTATGGTATACCTGTAACTACAGCGGCAAGTAATCCTAATGCATCGGCATTGAGCACAGAACATTATTTAGAATGGATGATCGCTTACTATGCCGCAGAGAAATATCAAAGCGAAAGCCGCATAGAGTTCACTAGAGACGGTAAAAGTAAATACTTCTGCGAATTAAGTGACTACTTATATCAAGGATTCATAGAGAAAACTATCAGCAAAAAAGAGATCACTGAACTATTGGAAGAAGTGCGTAGGGTTAAAGAAGAAAATAATTTCATAGAAACTGAACACGATATAGACAGGGAAAAAGATGAACCAATAAAGTTTGGCGAACTTGATTTACTCCTATACAAAGAACAGCATCCTTTACTCTTATATATAGACGATGACAATAGGTTTTCTATAGAGGTTAAGATTAATCATAAACAGCGAGCTGTCGGTTTGCAAGCAATGGTTTTTGTTTGCATTCCATTAAGTTCCTTTGAAAATAGCAAAGATTTTATTGGCAGAAAGGCAACAACCAATGAACACATAACTTTAGACACCTCCAAAATAAATTTTATTATTCCAGCTTTAAAAATATTTTCTAGAGCATCTCTAAGTCATAATCTAGATATAGAGGCGATTCTACTTAAGATTATAGAAGACCGATAATATCTTTTAGCCGCGGGGGTGAAAACCAGCCAATAGAGATATAACTTTCCAATAGAGATATAACTTTCCAATAGAGATATAACTTTACTCAGCCGATTGTTGTGAGATGGGCTGGGCTGGGATCTGGTCGGGGGTCTGATTGGGGGTCTGATTGTAGTTCGCTGGTAAGTTGTTTAAAGTATTCTGTAAGAGTTTGAGTAGGTTTCCCACAGTCAATAATTGCTCCTCACCTGTTGCTTCGCTAGAACGAAAGTGCAAACTTGCCGACTGAATTACATAGTCGGCAGGATATTTCTTAGCAATTTCCGTACATGCCTGCAAGGTTTTTTGATGCTGTGCATCTATCACAGCATAACCACGACTACGAGATATCTTAAGCGACTTTATTCCCATATCCTGTGCATCAAACTTCATCCTATAAAATTCAAAAAGATTGGTGGCATATAGGGGTAATGATCCATATCTATCAAGCATTTGTTTTTTGATATTCTCCACTGCTTCCCGATTACCAGTTGCCAGTTGCTTATATATTCTCACTCTCTCCATTAGGTCTTCAATATAATCATCTGGAATGAAAGCGCTCACAGCCAAGTCCAAATCACATGTCATGGTTGTAGAAGTTGTAGAAGTTGCTTTGTCATTTTTATTGCTAGCAGAAGATAAGGATAACACTGCTTCATTGAGCATCTGAGTGTATAATTCCAAACCAAGTTTCTGCATAAAGCCACTCTGTTCGGCACCTAACATCTCGCCAGCACCTCTTAGTTCTAAATCATAAGTAGCCAAATTAAAGCCCGAACCTAAATCAGAATTATCTTTAATTGCATGGATTCTTTTTAAAGCACGTTTATTAGATATACCTTCATAAGAAGTCAGCAGATAAGCAAATGCCTGACGTTTGCGGCGACCAACTCTGCCACGCAACTGATGTAATTGTGATAAGCCAAATAACTCTGGTTCGTCAATGATAATAGTATTGGCATTCGGTGCATCCAGACCATTCTCTATGATGCTGGTACACACCAGAATGGATATTTGTCTATGATAAAAACCACGCAAAATCTCTTCTAACTTTTGCTTATCAAGTTGCCCATGGATAACCTCTATGGAAGCATCTGGAAACATTTCTTGTAAATATTCACGTTTACTCTCGGCATAGTTTACATGGTTGAATACGTAATAAACTTGGCCATCTCGCATAAGTTCACGTTGAATTGCTTCTTTGACTAGGGCATCATCATAACCTCCAGTATAGGTTTTGATCGGCAGCCGCCCAGGTGGTGGGTTAGCTAACAAAGAAATATCTCTGAGACCAGATAATGCAAAATTAAGGGTGCGGGGAATTGGCGTAGCACTCAAAGAGATAATATCAACTTGCGGGTGGAGCGACTTCAATTTCTCCTTTTGCTTCACCCCAAACCTATGCTCCTCGTCAATGATGACCAAACCAAGTTTAGCAAACTTCACCGACTTGCCCAACAATGCATGGGTGCCTATGATTATATCAATCTTGCCAGAGTCAAGTTTGGATAAAATATCTGAGCTGCTGCCACTCAAACGACTTAGCCCTTCTATGACAAAAGGAGTAGTAGCAAATCTATCACGGAAGCTATTAATATGTTGGGATGCCAAAACAGTAGTCGGTGTCAAAATGGCAACTTGATAGCCAGATGTCACAGCTAGGTAAACCGCCCTTATTGCCACTTCTGTCTTGCCGAAACCCACATCACCACAAATCAATCTATCGCTCTTTTTGGATGAGGTCATGTCCTCTATGATATCTGCTATGGCACGGCTTTGCCCCAACGTCTCTTCATAAGGGAATCCAAGAGAAAACTCCTCGTAACCTTTATCTGGTTTAGAAAATACCAAGCCCTTTTGCTGTTCCCTCTCGGCATAAATCTTGAGTAAAGATGCAGCAGTATCTTCTATCTTACTTAATGCCTTACGCCGACGATTGCCCCATTGCTTGCCACCAAGTTTATCCAATGGATGTTCGGCTCCTGGCAAAGCAGAATAGCTAGACAAAAAATGTAGATTATGCACAGGTAAATAAAGTTTAGTTGACTCTGCATATTCTATGACTATGAAGTCGCCACTATAGTCGCCATAACTACGATTCTCTAAGGATAAAAAACGCCCTACACCAAACTCCTTATGTACCACTAATTCCCCTGGTGTAAAAGTTCCTTTATCAGCTAAGGACAAAATGGAAGAATCTTCGGGACTAGCTATTGTCGTGTCAATTACGACATTGCCAAATAGCTCTGTCTCACATAGCATGGCCCAATTCTTGGCAATCAGTCCGTGATTAATATTTCCCTTAGCCATATAAATATTTTGCTTAGAAGATGTGCTACTAGAAGCATCCTGAAACTCTGCCCAACTATTAATCTCTTGATAATCTAAGGATGCAAGTTTTAGCCAATCCTTCAAAAGTTCATAGCGTTTAGCAGAAGTCAAACATAAAAGTATTTTTTTATCATAGCCATCAACAAACTTACTAAACTTATTTAGTATTTCTGATCTATCTGAATGACCAATGTCAATAGAAACATCATAAATATCTGCAGGTGAGGATTCTGTTTGTGGCACATATAGATTATTTTTTGCACTTAAGATTGATTCAAGTTGTTCCTCATCCAAGAATAAACTTGATGGCGGCATGAGCACTGCTTCTTCGCCGCCCAAATCCTGCCAACGACTTTTTGCCTCTGATAATAATATTCCTGCTTGAGTTTTAATTTGAGGGGGATATAAGATATCATAGCCCTTAGTAGTTGCTCCTGAATCTGTATCCTCACCACTTAAGTAATCAAAAACACAACCAAGAGAAGCATCAAAAAATAATGGTAAGAATGACTCTATGCCAGCTGGAATAATGCCTCTTTTTAAATCATAATACACTGGATGCCTCCTCGCTGCACCACTGAAGTTGGATTGCCAAGCATCAATAAACTTAGCCACGGAATCCTCATGGACGGGAAACTCAGTGGATGGCAATATCTTTATGTGCTCAAGTTGTTCTATGCTTGTTTGATCCTTAACGTTAAAACTACGTAACGACTCAATGTTATCGTCTAACCACTCCAAACGATAGGGGCAATCGGCGGCGGCTGGAAAGACATCAACTATGGCTCCCCTGACAGCCATATCACCTGGTTGAGCAACATGGTTACATTGGTTATAACCACTATTCATCAAGTTGCTAATAAACTCGCTCCGATTAATTTCCTGCCCGCGTTGAACATTTAAACCCTGCCCGATGAAGTAGGAAGGCGGCGGTGTTAGACGTAATAAGCTACCTATTGATACTACAGCAACTTTATAATTTCCATTCAGCAATTTATAGAAAGCATTTATTCGTTTGGAGGTGGTATGTGGATCTGGAGAAAAAGAGTCATATGCCAAGACCTGATTGTCAGGTATTAGTAGAATATCATCCTTATGCTGCATTGACTTGTCGCCAAGAAAAAAGTTCATTTGACGTAATAACTCATGACTCCGCCCTACACCATCAGCAATTACTAAGAGCTTTCTCTGTCTAGGTATTAGACCCGGCTCTAAATTAGCGCCTAAATTAGTTTCTAAATTAGTTTCTGGGTTAAGCTCTAGTCCATCATCCTGCTGATTGTTTTCCAACCAGTTTAATGCTTGGTATGCCAATTCACAACTTAAATGATTTTCCATTTATTCTCTGAAATTTCCAAAAATTCTATGCGGTCTTTATGAATATTGATGCAACTTCATAATCAACGAATTAATAGTTGAGTAATCAGCGGCTAATAACGCCCTAGTTTACTAAAGATTCTAATCGCTTGATAAAAGATGGTTTATCAAAGTTACCAATCAAGGTAAGTTCTTCTCTGTATTTACCCTCAGCGTCCACGAAGATAATTGTTGGAGGCCCTATAATAGCAAAATACTCTGTCATCAACCGCGTGTCTTCTGACGCCTTGGTAATATCCAACTTAGTAAAATTAATTTCTGATAATTTCTGCTGGACTTCATCATCACCAAATACTACCCACTCCAATTCACGGCAAGAAATACACCAGTCGGCATAATAATAAAGTAGCTGTGGTGTGTTTGTAGTGGCAGAGGTCTTGAGCAACTCTTGCATAGAGTCATAGTTATCAACCACTTGAAATTCCAACTTTTCTTGCTGGTTAGTATAGTTGATGTAGAATACCCCTGCAATTAGAGCTAATAAAATAACTCCTATTGCAGCCGTCTTAGAAGCAACACGTGAAGTAACCTGGGCTTTGACCCAACGCCTGAGTAAACTAACAACTAATAGATAAAGCATTGCAGCCAGAACTAATATATAACCAAATACTTCTATATAAGAGGGTAACAAAGGTGAGATAATGAAAACCGCTAATCCAAGCAATATCAGTCCTAATATATTGCGGAATACTTCCAACCAAGGTCCGCTAGATGGCATAAACTGTCCCAGCCCAGCGGCAAATAACAATAATGGTAAACCCATGCCCCAACCAAGAGCTAACAAAGACCATACTCCAAACCATGGATTGCCCTGCTCCGCCAAATAAATCAAAGCCCCGGCTAAAGGTGCCGATAAACAAGTGCCGGCAATGAAAGGTGACAAGAAGCCCCAAGCTGCTGCTTTGGAATAGGCACCAGTATCTGAGTCCAGATAATTCTGGACTGGCGTGCCTATAAACTCTGGTAGAGGAATCCTCACTAGGTTAAGCATGGACAAACCCATCAGGGTAATCAAAGAGGTCATTGTCAGTAAAAATATTTGTGAGCCCAGTAGATCGCGTAAGCCACTGCCAATTAATCCACTGAACAATCCTAACAAACTGAACATTAATGACATCACCACCACGTAAGTTAAAGCCAAGGATAAGCGACTCCACTGAGTTGAGTCCTTGGCTTGCTTGCGAGTCACTATGCCACTAATAATTGGCAGCATTGGCAAAACACAAGGAGTAAAAGTTAATCCCAAACCAGCAATAAAGAATAGTAAAATTATTAAAGCGGTTGAGCTACCGCGTAAATTGTTTAAGTAAAATTGATGCGAGTTCTCTACTAAATATTCTGCATCTCCTATATCTCCTTCACCTGCCACCTCTGGTAGATAGTTTATATCCCCCTCACTACTCAGTGTATCAGCATCGGCAAATGCTATAGGAGTAATCTTGGCAAGACCATCAACTATTTTAATCAATCGACTCTGCACTGGATAGCACAGACCTTGTTCCCAGCAACCTTGATAATTAACTACAAATTTGGCGCTAGCAACTTGCGGCATCTCTAAAGTAAAGCGAGCAAAGTTGCGATAGATATCTTGTTCACCGAAGAACTCATCAGTAATGCTGGCGATATTATCAGAGGCCTCTATACTGAGCGGCTGAGGAATGACTGAAAACTTATCCTTATAAAGGTAATAGCCCGGCTCTATGTAAAACTCAATTAAGTGACTAGCTGTGCTAGCTTCTTTATCTCCTTCTATAGAGCTAAACACAGATAACTGATATGCTTCATCAACCCGCAAAGGTGTATCCGAACCAAGAGAAGCACTAACTGCTTGAGCATGAATAAACAATGTTAGCAAGCAGGATAAGAATAGTGTTAGGTATTTAAATCTAGTTGTCATTTTCTAATATTTCTTCTAATGTTTCTTATAATGTTTCTTAAAGCCCAACACAGGATACCAAGTTTCTAGTATCAACTTTGTTGAGTAGCATATTCTCACCTGGATCAAGTTCTTCTGGTATGGAAATATTGGCAAACCTGACTCTAGTCAGGCGACTCACACCATAACCAAAATGATCCCACAAGCGACGCACTATACGATTACGTCCTTCTTGAACTACCAAATGAAAATACCTATTACTTGACTTGCTATTGCGATGCATGGGAACCAAATCAATAAAGAAGGCATGTTCTCCATCTAAAATTGCTCCCTTTTTAATCATGGCAAGGGTTGAATTGTCAAATGTTTGCCAAGGTCGGCATTTAACTCTGGCAATATATTCGCGGTCTAGTTTGTATTTGGGGTGCATTAACCTATGGGCAAGTTCACCATCTGTAGTAAAAAGAAGAAGTCCTGAAGTATTAATATCTAAGCGTCCAACCATAATCCATTTACCATTGTCTAGAGAAGGCAAAGATTCAAAGACACTCGCTCTACCATCTGCAACTTCTGAACACACTTCGCCAACTGGTTTGTTATAAAGCAACACTTGCCGCTTAACACTCTCACCAGTAAGAAACCGCCCGTTCAGTTTTATGGTAACATCCTCGGAAACCTTTCCAGCAATGCTTGAGCATATTTCTCCATTAACCTCTACTTGATTATTACTTATGTACTTGGCGGCAAGTCGTCTTGATATGGACGCTCTCTGCGCCACTATTCTTGCTAAAGCAATTTCTGTCATAGTTGTTTGTTTAAGTTCTGGTTCGGTTCATCATTAGATTCATTAGTCGCAATTTCAACTTCATTTAGTGCTGTTTCGCCACTCTCGTCTTTATTCTCGTCTTTATTTTCGTCTTTATCATCGTCCTTGCCGCCATATTCTTCTTTGGCTATGGGCGGTAGCTCACTCAAGGAATTCAATTTGAAGCTGTCTAAAAATGTTTTGGTTGTCCCCCATATAGCTGGTTTCCCCGGAACATCATTATAGCCAACTATCTTAATCCACTCATGCTCTTGCAAAGAACGCATTATCCCAGTGCTCAAAGTAACCCCGCGCAATTCCTCTATCTCTGCCTTGGTTATTGGCTGCTTATAAGCAATGATAGCCAAGGTCTCCATTAAGGCACGGCTATAGCGAGTCGGCTTATCACGCTTAAATAGATTAACTGCTTCTGCACAACTCTGCTGAACATTAAACATATAACCGCCAGCTCCCTTAACTAGTTCCATGACCATACCTTTGTATTTTCCCTCTAAACTTGTCAAGGCCTCCTTGATTTGTCCATTGGTTATTCCTAAGGGTTCAAAAACTTGATTGAACCTTGCTAAAGTAATCGGCTCGCCACTTGTAAGCAAGACCGCTTCTATGTCTTTAACTAGCTTGGATACTTTTACCTTGGGTACTTGCACTTTGGATACTTTTGTATTAGATTTTTTTATCTTGGCAGAAGCACTGACAGACGTCTTGACTTTATTAGGCATGACTTTATTAGATGCGGCTTTCTTTGCAGTGGTTTTCTTATTTTTTTTCATTTCTATCTCTTTTATTTGTCAGGACTTTTATCAGTTAGTTCATCATCCTCTCTATCAGTAATAGAAGAGTAAACATATAGACGGCTGTAGGCGGCAGATTGAGATACTTCAACTAACTTCTCTTTGAGTAATTGAGTAACCGCAACCAATGACACCGCAACTCCTTCTCGCCCCTCTTTCTTGGTGAACAAGTGTTCAAATGGAACAAAACCATTAGCTGTCCCCATAGCTACAGCCAGACCCAACTTATCTAAAATCCTAATCATTCTCTCTCTAGTAGATAACTCCGCTAGTTTGATTTCATAACTCTTACGGGTCTTCTGTCTAGACAAGCAACCCGAGAAATATTTGGCTAATTGTTGCTTGTCTGGTAAAATCTTATCTGCTTGTTCTATTGGAGCAGTCCAACGAATGAAGGGTAAAAAGAAATCACGATCTATGCGTGGTCTTTCTGCCAACTGCTCTGCCTTATCGCGAATTTTTTCATATTCTCTGAGTTTAGCAATGAGAATACTTCCAGCAACCTCTTCCTCTTGTTGTTCTTCCTCAGTTGCAGGTATGAGAATGCGTGACTTAAGTTCGGCTAAAATTGCCGCCATCACCAAATACTCGGCAGCCAGTTGCATCTTGAACTCTTTCATCATCTTGATATATTGGATATACTGATCAGCTATTAAAGCAATGTTGATTGTTGCTATGTCAATGTTATGTCGTCTAACTAGATATAGCAATAGATCCATTGGTCCGCTAAACTCCTCCAAAAATACATTAAGGGACTGCGGTGGGATATATAAGCCCTCGGGGATTTTGTCTATGGGTTTACCTGCTATATACGCCAATTCTGTCATAATACCTAGTTTAATTATAGGACACTCCCACCAGCTTTTTTAATTAATAGGAATAAAGTTTGCATTTAGGGGTTGATATATAGAAAAGTTCCCCCATATATAGAGTATATAAATCATGAAAAAATATAAACCAAGCGTATTAGCTGATGCCAATGTAGTTAGCTATGCTGTATCACCTCCCACTGACAGGGACTCCGATAAGATATTAGGATATAAAGAATACTCCAGCAAATTATTTAGCTCTTTGAAGGGTTTCAACCTGTCCATATCATGGACTGTTCGTGAGGAAATTTATTTAGGAAACCCTACAAGCGTTGCAAGCCGCAAGAATCTAGTGCGTGGCATAGAGGTGTTGGACATCACCCCAGAAATTGATGAACTTACAGATGATTTTATGAGAGAAGGTGTCTTTAGAGAAAAAGCGGAAAATGATGCAAGAATTCTAGCGACTGCTTGCTTTTATGGGATTGATTACCTTGTAACCTGTAATATGAAAGACCTGGCTAATGCTAACAAATTTAACGAAATGATACGAATAGCAAAAAAACATGGATATCATCCCCCTAAAATATGCACCCCCAATGACTTTTTTAGAAACTATATGAACAAACCAAGAGAAGTTCTAGATGAATCTGCTAATTATTTTGACAAATCCCAAGATTTATCTTATAATGTTGATACTATGAAAACTATAGAGTATAAAGAAGAATCTATTTTGGAGGAATGTCGGCGGATACGTAGACAGCTACATGAAGAAGAGATAAAGGATCCTAAAAAGTATCGAGAGAATATGTATAAGGAAATAGAAAAAATGAAAGCACAAGGTATGAAATTTCGTCCTGTTCCTCCTACGCCTCCATGGATCAAGGAATATATGCAAATGTGCAGAGAGCGGAGAGCTGCTAAAAAAATATCACAAAAAAAGTAACTCCCTACCAATAGATTAGGGGATTAGGTGCGGGTGTTCCCCAACCCCAACTATAGAATAAAGCCATCTATTGCGATGGGTGGCAGCAAACAAACTATCTTATTAGGTGTTATTGTGATAAATCTATTGGCTAATTGTTGGCAATGTCCTATAATTAAGTTAAATGCACAAAAAAATTATTCTTATGGTCGCTCTAATTGGAGTGGCTGCTTTATACTTTTACTATATGACAAATACTACTCAACAGGGGGAAAACCAGCAAGCCGCCCAAATAACTGGCCTTACTAATGACTACTTCATCAAAAGTCCAAATGAAAAAAGAATTCACTATTCCTATGTAATGGCCAATGGGCTGGAGGTCTTGCTAATATCTGACCCAGATACCAAGAAAGTTGCAGCAAGTTTAGACCTCAATATCGGCAGTGGTGCCAATCCTCTTGATAGATTAGGCATGGCACATTACCTAGAACATATGTTGTTCTTAGGCACCAAGAAATATCCCCAAGCAGATGGTTTCCAAGAGTTTATCGGTGCCCATGGTGGTAGCTACAATGCCTATACTGCCTATCAAAATACCAATTACTTTTTTGATGTGCAGAATGAATACTTTGATGAGGCATTAGATAGATTTTCTGATTTTTTCAAGGAACCAGTATTCCCGCAAGAGTTCGCCGCTAGAGAAAGAAATGTTGTGGATTCAGAGTTCCACACAGGTCTAAATGATGATGGTCGTAGATACTATGCGGTATTCCAAGATCTAATAAATCAGCGACATCCAATGTCTAAGTTTACTGTTGGTAATAAAGACACTCTCGCTGGCGATGCTGATGAACTCATCAGTGACTTGAAAGAGTTCTACAGCACCTACTATAGACCATCGTTGATGAAGCTAACTATCTATGGTGATGCGGACACTGCCACTCTCAAAGATCTAGTGACGAAACATTTTGCTAGCTTGGAAGCACTTGACACAGCGACTCCATCAACCGATGAGCCAATAATTTCTTCACAAGATCTACCAAGATTGGCACAATTCCAGCCAGTCAAAGAAGTTAGGTATCTTGACTATTATTTCCCCATTGCCCCGCAAGTAGATAATTATCTATCTAAGCCAGCCAGATTCATAGCATATTTTATCAATAGTGAGAATGTTGGCGGACTGGAAGATATTCTTAAACGTAAGGGCTGGATAAA
>VSKW01015328.1_pt1 | contig 12016 bp, 7 predicted proteins | sample 4798611 | NCBI WGS metagenome assembly VSKW01 (sample SAMN12179536, study PRJNA552185) | sponge metagenome | biome: deep-sea hydrothermal plumes; feature: spots directly above weak diffusing fluid; material: sea water; isolation source: sponge from the Crane site of a hydrothermal vent ...
AAGGAACTTATGAAATGCTTCTTGAGTGTTTTTATAATGCTGGCGAGGAAATACGGCCCCTATTAGCCGCTCATTTCGAGCTAACTGCCCTGAATAATAGAAATAATACTTGAGATAACCTATTATAGGTTTAAGGGACTAGTTGTATAACTTCATATCCCGATTAATGCTTAATTGTAGTTAATGATCGAAGTTATCTTGCAGTTGGCTACTTATTTGTAGAGCAACTTCCAGAGTTTTGATTGCTGAGTCGGCTGTGATCAAGGGTGATTTATTATGCTTTATTGCATCCACACAATTGCGGATTTCCATTAGCAAGGCATCCACATTATCTTGAGAAAAGTCACCAAGCTTCTCGTCTATTTTCCCTTTTCCCAAACTCCTGCCAAACGAATAGGATTTGTTTTGCAGGTCGGCAGAAAAATAAGTATCTTTTTCAAATATCCGCATCTTGCGTGAATGATTATGACTAATTCGACTGACACTAATATTCGCAACAGATCCATTTTCAAAGCGTATGTAAGAATTAGCCACATCTGTATAGTTAGAAATTATTGGAACGCCAAGACAATTGATATCTTGGATAGGGCTTTTAACCAATTGCAATATCAAATCCAAGTCATGGATCATAAGATCCAGCACCACATTTATATCAAGCGAACGATTTGTCACTTTAGTGAGTCGTTCACTGGTGATATATTGAGGATTAGGGCAAAGTTCTTGCATCTTTTGAAATACTGGGTTAAATCTCTCAAGATGTCCAATACTCAGCATAAGAGATTTTTCTTGTGCGACTTTTTGTAATTCTTGTGCTTGGTCTAGTGTGGTAGCAAATGGTTTCTCAATTAAACAATGCACGCCATTTTTAAGGAATGCCATGCCAACTTCATAATGTTTGAATGAAGGGACAACAACACTAACCATATCACATTTATCTACTAATTCATTGTAGTCGTTATAGTATAAACACCCAAGTTCCTGTGCTTGCTGTTGCCCGGTCTCTTCATTGGTGTCGGATATTCCAACTAACTCAACATCTTCCATAGATGCATATTTTTGTGCATGAAATTTTCCTAGATAACCTACGCCAATTACCGCACATTTAATTTTTCCCTTATTCATTATTTTAAATCCTTCTGATTATTTAACTTTCTTTTTTAGATTGAGTTATTTTTATTGCTTGCTCATAAAATAATTTTCTTTTCTTAGAAGTTATTTTTGCTGCTATAGCAGCACCTGTTTTAGATGGCAAGTGTTCCAGTAACAATTTTAGCATAAACTTATCTTCTTCGCTTAGCTGTTCTTGGTTAACATCCGGGTTTAATGTTGCCGCTAAAGATTGAATTGCCGATTTACTCCCCCATTCTTTGACGCCTTTGACGCCTTTAGCCCCTTTAACCCCTTCAAGGACTAAAACCATCTCTCCTTTGCATTCACTAACTCCTTCTACTAGTTGTTGTTTAATCTCAGGCAGGGTCCCTCTATACAATGACTCATATTGCTTAGTAAGTTCCCTTGCTAGTAATGCTTGACGTTCAGCACCCCATAACTCGCATAGTTCCTTTAAACTGTCATCAATGCGTTGAGCCGTCTCATAGAAAACGATACTACTCTTTGCAGTTTTATATTGTTGAATTATTTTGCATCTTTCATTGCTGGTTCTGGGAAAATAGCCAGCAAAAATAAATTGTGTATCACTGAAGCCACTAATACTTAGAGCAGTGGTGACGGCACTGGGACCAGGGACAGGAATAACTTGAACACCCTCACGATATGCAAGAGCTACTATAGATGCACCAGGATCAGAAATGGCTGGGCTTCCTGCATCACTAACCAGAGCTATTTGTATATTACTTTTGAGTTGCTCAATGAATTTAGGATCCTTGCATAATTGTTGTTCAGCTCGGCTATCACATCTTTGACTTTTACGTTCAATTTGATTGGCTAAGCCATATACCGCAACTAGGTCACGGATTTTGCGAGTATCCTCCGCTAAAATTAATTGCGAGTCCTTTAATGTCTGCAGAGCCCTCGGGCTCAAGTCCTCTATATTGCCAATCGGAGTTGCAACTACATATAGAGGCATATCACTTTTTATTTGGTGCTGGCTGGACTCTCAATATCTGGGTATCTTGCTTTTGTGTAGTTTTAATTTTTGCCATTTCGCTCTTTTGAGTTATGCAAAGTAAGCGGACATAATCCCAAGAATATATGCCAGTATTATGTCCATCACTAAATTGAATTTGCATGGCGTAGTTACCCACAGAAGTTACTTGCTCTATGGCGACCTTAGGATGATATATATTAGTTTTATCTTTATTATCTGCTGATGGCGACTTCATTCTCAAATATCCTGCTGCTAAAGTAAACTCATTGTCAGCATAAATAACCTCCAAATTAGCTGACTTCTTATGTAATATTATTTTTTGTGGTTGCATTTTATCTATTCGTTTCTTTAATCCGACGACTTAGTAGAATCCGTTGCCAAGACGTCCCGTAAAGGTTTGAGTAGGTCCCAAGCTACTTTGCGTCTTTGTGGTTCATCCAACATCACTCTCAAACTATCCAACACTATAGGAGCATTAGAGGTAAATTGTTTATGCTCTGGTAAATCTTGCACCACATCCTCGCCCAGAATTAAGATATATAAATCCTGTCCAGTTGAATGGCGACTCTTATCACTTAATGCTTTAATAAAACCTTTAATGGTATTTTGCAAAGCATTCTTATCTTGGCTGAGGACTTCTTCTAAGTTCTTTATTAAAGGAGGATAGACCAGTATATTTTCCTTGTTGAAGCGGTACTCTGCCATATTTACTCCGCACTTCTCTAGCATTTTAGTTAAAAGCTCACGCTCATCCTGAAGCATACCGACTTTGTTCCTCAATGAATAAAGAACTAAGATATTACCATAGAGGAGTGCTCCGATACGTAAGGAAGGACGCAAAGATGTTGCCTTTGTGCTGCTATCAGTCCGCATATTTTTATCCTGTGTTTTTTCTGTGCTAGCAGTATTTTTATTTGTGTCGGCAGGATCACCATCACTCTCTTTTTCTTGTTTGGTCTGAGGGTTTGTTGTCTCCCCACCATCAGAGCTAGTAGCTTTGCTTAGAGTTGCGCCGCCTCCATTAGCCGCTAGGCCTTGATTACCTCCCATGGGATACAAGTAGCTATTATTTGTAGTGATAGTTTTATTTGTGTCGGCATATTCTTCTGCTACTGGAATTTCTGGGAAAGTATCATCTCTATCCACCCAGATGGTAAGATTGAAATATCCGGCAAACTCATTGAGCTTACGCAACCTTTCCAAGCTGACACCTGTATTTGCTCCTGTATTTTCAACGAGCGTGGAGTTTTCTATTGGAGAATTATGCACTATATATGTCGCAATATTTCAAAAGTTACGATATTAAGGTGTCTCACTTTCCTGTGGGTTCATCTTGCTATCATCCTGCAATAAGTTTATCGCATTGATATATGCTTTGGCTGATGCGCTTACTATGTCCAAGTCCGCCCCAGATCCATTAACCACCCGAGAGCCCTTTTGCAAGCGGACCATTACCTCGCCCATGGCATCTGTCCCTTCAGTAATAGCATTTACTGAATAAAGTAACAAAGAAGCATCACAATCGGTTATCTTATTGATGGCTTCAAATATTGCATCAACTGGTCCATTACCATAACTCTGTAGTTTTATTTTTTGACCATCCTTAATCACTGTTATCTCGGCACTTGCCTTCTCATTGGTTTTAGTATGGATAGTTGCATGCTCAAACTTGAAGCGAGCATTATTCTCAACCTGGATAGCAGTGGACAAGGCATGCAAATCTTCATCATAAACAGTATGTTTATGATCCGCTAGATTTTTGAACTTAACGAATAACTCATCTAATTCTGTGGCATCTAAAGTGTAACCTAAAGCTTCCATGCGTTTACTAAAAGCATTGCGACCAGAGTGTTTACCCAAGACCAGTTTATTTGTCTGCCAGCCAACATCCTCGGCTTTCATTATTTCATAGGTCTGGCGATGCTTGATAACACCATCTTGGTGAATTCCTGCCTCATGAGCAAAAGCATTGGCACCAACAATTGCCTTGTTGGGTTGCACTGGGAAGCCAGTAATCTGTGAAACCAATTTAGAGGTGGGAACTATTTGCTCTGTCTTGATATTAGTATTTAGATTTATCATGTCGTTACGGGTATTCACTGCCATGACAATCTCTTCTAAAGCCGCATTACCAGCTCTTTCCCCAAGTCCATTAATAGTACATTCCACTTGGCGAGCACCAGCCGCCACAGCAGCCAAAGAGTTGGCAACTGCCAAACCCAAATCATTATGACAATGAGCTGAGAATATTGCTTTATCTGAATTAGGTACTCTGGTTATAATATCCTTTATCATTTCACCAAACTGATGAGGCAGGGCATAACCCACAGTATCTGGAATATTAATAGTAGTAGCGCCAGCGGCAATCGCCTGTTCTATGATACGACATAGAAAGTCGTTATCCGAGCGACTAGCATCTTCACAGGAGAACTCCACATCATCACAAAGATTGCGAGCCAACTTAACTGCATCAACTGCACTAGCTATTACTTGATCTGGTTCCATCTTCAACTTATACTTCATATGGATTGGTGAAGTAGCTATAAAAGTATGTAATCTTTTACGCGGCGCTGGTCTGATAGCCTCAGCAGCTCTTTCAATGTCAATTTTTTTAGCACGGGCTAAACCACACACGGATGAATCCTTGATGGTCTTGGCAACTGCCATTACGGACTGGAAGTCCCCTTCACTGGATATGGGGAATCCTGCCTCTATGATATCTACTTTTAGCATCTCCAACAATTTGGCGATACGCACTTTCTCATCCAGAGTCATAGATGCCCCTGGGCTTTGTTCACCATCTCTTAAGGTGGTGTCAAATATAATTAAATCCTTCTTCATAATACTATTTTAATACTTGTAATAATTTTTATATTCCTACTCAGATTATCACTAGCTTATATATGAAATTATAGAAGATTCCACAACAAGTCGGCTAGTGTAGTTTAAGTTGGTCTAGTTTTGGTGTATGCTTAATAATCTTTTCTACCCCTTCGGGCAGAGAAAATTTAAGCCAAGAAACTTAGTGTGAAGTAAAGTAGAGTTGCTGAACAAAACATTGCTATACAAGGAATGACAAAAAGCAATAACTTGTTGCATATCTTCCATATTAATAATTCGCTGATTTCTCATAAGTTCCATTATATACCATTCTCAACAATATTCTACAATCTACAATAGTTTAGAAATCTCTTGTTCGCTATCCATAGCCAAATGTAATTTTTCTGGACTAAGAATTAACCGAGCTCTCTCTAATTTGTCCTGCGGAGTGGCAACTCCCTTGACTTCCGCCAAGTAGATCAACATCAACATCCATCCAAGGCAGCGTCCGAGAGTTGCGTATCTAATGCTTAAGATAATATCACTTGGCGGCATTGTGTGTTTGGCTAGCTTACTTCCATGCAGTTCAGGCAACCTATCATCTGACCTCTCATCTGACCTATCATTTAACCTTTCATCTGACCTCTCATTTAACCTCTCATCTGACCTCTCATTTAACCTCTCATCTGACCTCTCATTTAACCTATCATCTGACCTATCATTTAACCTTTCATTCAATCTATGATAGTATTCTTCATACAAACCGAGAATATCCGTTGCTGCAAGAGGTGTAATTCCTTCATAAGCCCACATACTTGCTGAGAAGAGAGAAGAATGCCCTACATCAATTATTGGCAATCCATAAAAATCACCTTCTATGTCAACGACCATGGCTCGTTCCGCATTCGCCACTTTGCTGCTACTTGCATTAAGGTCTGCATTAAGGTCTGCATTAATATCTGTAATGATATCTGCAGAAGAATCTGCAATGATAAAGTTGCTCGGATTAGCATCCTTCAATATAGGAAGCATTAGCGTGCTAGAGTTCTGTTCATAGGCATCTATATTAGTAATTGGTGCTCTCATACAATTCTCTGTTAGCTGGCGGATTAATTTACAAGAGGCCTTATTTATCCCCATCCCTCGCCCGCCATCACTAAAGTTCACATCATCTAATAACTTCATCCTTTCTGCTATCACCTTGAGCATAGTTGCGTGGCTAATAGTATTTTGTTTAGTGGCTTGAGGATGTCGGTTAGAACTCACACAAGCATTATCACTAGTGTGTAAGGCAGCTAAAGAACCTGTAATCAAAGATAAGTCATCAGGGGATTTGGCTGGGCGTCCAGCTATATATTCACATAAGATTCCACCATCAGGTAAATCCACATCAACTAATTGAGGTGAATAACCACTTTTAGCAAAAGTTGCGAATCTATTTTTTATCTGAGCATTTCCTATAGCACCATAAGACATTAAGCTTTTGCCAGTTGCGGGCACTCGCAAGATTAGTTCTCTTGAATCAGTAAGTGATTGATTAGAATAAGGATTAGTTAGAGAGACATAATAGACAGAGTTATTCACTCCAGCCGCCAAGAGTTTTAAGGATAGATCCTGCACATCAAGATTAAGTGCAGCGGCTATAACATCTCTCCAACGAGCATTCTCCACATCCTTAATCATCTTTCCATCTCCGCCTCACGGCAAGTAGTTCCAAACATTACTATCTATTATAAAGAATTCCTACCCACTCATAAATTAGGGGTGCCTCAGGGGTTGGTTTTTTAAGCGGACTATGCTATAATACAACTCTTAGGGGATTAGACAGGGGTGTCTAGATTAAAAACTTGTGGGGATATGGTAAAACACAAGCGATAACTGACAACAATTAGTTATCCAAATCAACTCAAGAATTGACTTAGCTCATACTATGCACGTATTATGCACGCATTATACAAATAGTATGTAGTGGTAGGAACTTGTTCTTAATTCTCTAATATTTTATTAGTGAGCTAATGTATAGCTAAGTAAAAAAATTAATACCAAGGGGGATTAAATGGAGGGATTAAATGAGAGGATTAAATGGGGGAATTAAATGGAGGGATTAAATATGTTTGCAAATTTTGAGCAAAGAAATTTTAGCGGAACAGAAATCAGAGAAATAGAGTCAAAACAAAAACAACTTCAAAGGGGTGCTAGACCAAATTACAAGTTGTTGCTAATATTAACTATGCTCCTGATCTTGAATATATTAATTGCATCTTGTGGCAGTTCATCTGGCAGTTCATCCAGCAACCCATCTAATAATACAGACAAAGAACCGAGCAGAGGTGAATCAGAAGGATCTCTTGTCTACTTTGATCCAATTGATTCGGACGGCAATGGTTTTTTAGAGTTATGGCATCCAGTTCATCTATTATCTTTAACCGATTCATATAGTAGCACTTCGTTATCTCTAAATGGATTTTATGAATTGACAGCCGATATTGACCTAAGCGAATATTCTAACTGGCAACCCATTGGTAACTTAACCCATCCTTTTACTGGAAAGTTTGATGGGCGGGGCTTCTCTATCACTGATATATCCTCCACCGATTATAACTATGCTGGCTTGTTTGGTGTCGCTAGCGAAGCAACCATAAGTAACCTTAATATAAAGAAAGTTGATATGCTTGGCAAGACACAAGCAGGTGCCTTAGCTGGCTTTGTCTACTCCACTAATATCAGCAATGTTGAAGTTGACTTAGGTGTGGGGCAAGTTATAGTTGCTACTGATTTGGTGGATGGCAATATAGATTTTGCCTCTGGCGGTCTAGTTGGTTATAGCGAGTCGAGTAATTTAGATGATATCAGAGTGCTTGGCATTGGTTCTGTTAAGTCCTATGGCAAAGTAAATTCAACGAGGAATAGTTATTACTCTGGTGGTTTGGTTGGCAAGAGTGAAAGAAGCAGTCACACTAATTCTAAATTAGCTGCTCAGTTTGATATTATTGCCGGCAATGCTTATAAGGCAAATACCGATTCTGTTGGTTCTCTCATTGGCCAAATGCTACATTCATCTATAACCAATGCGGATGCCAACTTTACTGGGCAACTATTAGCCCAGGGCTTTGGTACCTATAATTATGCTGGGGGCTTAGTAGGAGAATTATATAATTCGGCTATTCGCGGGGTAACGGTAAAAATTAACTCATCTATAATCGCTGCTCCAGTTACATACTACGGCATTGTTTCTGGTGATGCTAATGCTGGTGGAGTTGTAGCTTATAGCTTTGGCTCAAGTAAAATATCAAATATCACCATAGATATATTGGGTGATATTATAGCTAATGGTGGCGATGATACATTTTACGGTAATTATGTAAATGCTGGTGGTCTACTAGCCACAGAATATTTGCCATCAGCACAAAATGTTCGTCTATCAATAGATGGCGATATAATCGTTATTGGCAATTATAACGAAATATCTGCTATTGGTCCCATAAGTGATGTTCTAACTAATGTCAGTGTATTAATCAATGGAGACCTATTATCAAATATTAGTAATTATGAGGGAGATGGTTCCTATAGTCATGTTGGGGTGATGCTGACTAGGAGTCCGCAAGGAGGAGTCCGCAATGTTTCTGTAGTTATCAATGGCAACATTTTTTCCGAGTCCTTGAGAAATGATAATTATGTTGGCATGATGTTAGATGGTTTCTATAGTAATAATCTTGTGGTCATAAAAAACTCTTATGTGCTGGTAAATGGTTCAGTGGACATTTTAGCTCTTCCTGGTTCTGAAATAAAATTTGGTGGATTTATATCTGAGGGTAAATCTGGTAACCTATTATTGGAGAATACTTATGTCCATATTACTGGAGGAGTTAGGATCAATGCTACATCTTCTGCAGAGTCACCTAGCACTCTAGATCTAGGTTACATATTTGGCACTAAGACGGATGGATTAATTGCTAATATCGCAGATAGTTACTTCGCCATGGATGACCCTATGGCAATATATGTAAATGATGTTTTATCTCCTGAACATTTTGATGGAGAAGTTGGACAAACTGATTTGGACTCCACCAGAGATAACTTAATTATTCAAGATACATATTATCATCTAGATCTAAAGACCGATCCCTTTCTGACAATGTCGCCCCCATTCATGCATACAAGAAAATATCGTAATTATGTCCAATTGCGTTGCCCGACTAATGAAGGAGAGGTTTGCGGCGGCACAGGAGCTATAAGCACTGTGCCAACCTATCTCGGTTGGGATCCAAACAAGTGGGATTTTGGCACAGTGACCGACTTACCCAAATTAAGGCGTTAAGGGTTTATAAGGATTAATAAAACATTAATAAATAGGGAGGACTAAATATGTTTGCAAAAAATGAAGGGGGAATATCACTGAAATGAAAATCACTGAAATGAAAATCACTGAAATCGGACAAATAGAATCAAAACAAAGACGGTTCAAAAAGAGCGAGCGATCAATATACGAGCGAATGCTAATATTAGCTGCAACTCCAATCTTGATTATGCTGTTGGCATCTTGTAGCAGTTCGGGCGGCAGTTCATCTGGCGGTACTAACCCTGGACCCCTTAGAGGTGAAGTAAACAATCCACTCAATCCAAGTAGTTATTATGACCCAATTGATTCGGATGGCAATGGCTTTTTAGAGTTATGGCATCCTGCTCATTTACTTTCCTTAACTGCTTCATATAATAACACTTCATTATCTCTGAGTGGATCTTATGAATTGATAGCTGATATTAATTTAGCCGAATATTCTAACTGGCAACCCATTGGCAACATAACCCATCCCTTCACTGGGAAGTTTGATGGGCGGGATTTCTCCATCACTAATATATCCTCCACCGAGTATGATTATGCTGGCTTGTTTGGCGTTACCAATGGAGCATCCTTAAGTAACCTGAAGATAAAGAAAGTTGATATGCTTGGTGAGACACATGCTGGTGCCTTAGCTGGTTTTATATCCTCCACTAATATCAGCAATATTGAAGTTGACTTAGGTATGGGGCAGGTCAGGGTTGCTAGTAGTTCCATTGAAGGCATCCAATATTTTGCCGCCGGTGGTCTAGTTGGTTATAGCGAGTCGAGTAATTTAGATGATATTAGAATGCTCGGCACTGGTTCTGTTAGATCCTATGGCAAAGTAGATGCACCAGATAACCGATATAACTCTGGCGGTTTAGTCGGCTTAAGTGTAAGAAGCAATTTTATTAATTCCGCCTTAGATGCTCAACTTGATATTATTGCCGGCAATGCTTATAGGGCAAACTCCGCTGTAGTTGGTGGTCTAATTGGCAGGATGAGATACTCTTCTGTGCTTGGCATTGATATGAATTTCACTGGTCAATTATTAGCCCAGAGCTTTGATGCCTATAATACTGCTGCAGGTCTAGTAGGATACCTTACTGCTTCAGCTATCCACGGAGTAACGGCAAACATTAATTCGTCCATAGTTGCTTCTCCCATTCCATATGATGATTTTCAGAAAAGGGGTATTGTCGTTTCTAGCGGAGTTATAGGTGAAGCTCGTAACCCAAGCAGCTTAGCAGATATTACTGTGCATATATCAGGAAATATAATAGCTGACAATAATTATAATGATGATTATGCTTATGTTGGTGGTATCTTAGGTGCAGGGAGTTTAGAATCCATCTATAATACTCATCTATCAATAGATGGCGATCTAGTCGCCATTGGCTACTATAACACGATATCAGGCGTGGGATCTAATGTAGGAAACTTAGCCAACCTTAGCGTTGAGTTTAATGGTAACTGGATGACAGAAGTAAGCGATTTGAATCCAGTAGATACTGGTAGTTTAATTACAGGAATGCTAGAATCTCCTTCTAGTGGAAGAATAACCAATGTTTTTATAGTTATTAATGGCAACATTTCTTCTGAGTCCTCGGTTGATGACAATGAATTCAACATGATGTTACATAATATTCGTAGGAGATCTAGTGTTAGCATCACGGACTCTTATGTTCTGATAAATGGTTTAGTAAAAATGTCAGCTCCATCTGGTTCTAACATAAGATTTGGTGGCTTTGCAGAAAATACTCGAGAAGGACATCTATCAATCCATAACTCTTATACCCGTATTACTGGAGGAGTTAAGATCAATGCTACATCTTCTGTAGGGTCACCTAACACTCTGGATATAGGTTACATATTTAGCACTAAGGCGGATGGATTAATTGCTAATATAACTGATAGTTATTTCGCCATGGATGCTCCTCTGGCAATATATGTAGATGATGTTTTATCTCCTGAATACTTTGGCGGAGCAGTTGGACTAAATAATTTGGACTCCACCAAAGATAATTTATCTACCCAGAATACTTACTATCATCTGGATCTAAAGATCGATCCCTCGCTACTAATGCAACCCTTGCCAAATCACACACCAGAATATCGTAATTATGTCCAGTTGCGTTGCCCCACTAGTGCGGGAGAGGTCTGTGGAGATATAGGGGATACAGGAGCTACAGGAGCTACAAGTAATTTGCCAACCTATCTCGGCTGGAACTCAAGCAAATGGGATTTTGGCACAGAGACCGATTTACCTAAATTAAGACGCGACATCTACTTTGATAGTAGCTCTGGTAACATTTCGGATTTCAGTTCTAGTGGAATTTCAGGAGACAACTCATCTGTCAATTCTGGTGCTAACTCATCTGCAGGTGCTAAACCTATAGACATCAAAGGCGGACAAACCAATTCATCCAAACCAACCAAACCACTTGCCTACTATGCCCCTGCTGATTCAGATGGCAATGGCTTTTTAGAGTTATGGCATCCTGCTCATCTACTATCTTTAACCGATTCATATAATAACACTTCATTATCTCTGAGTGGATCTTATGAATTGATAGCTGATATTAATTTAGCCGAATATTCTAACTGGCAACCCATTGGTAACTTAACTCATCCCTTCACTGGAAAGTTTGATGGGCGGGGCTTCTCCATCACTAATATATCCTCCATAGAGTATGATTATGCTGGTTTGTTTGGCGTTACCAATGGAGCATCCTTAAGTAATCTGAAGATAAAGAAAGTTGATGTGC
>VSKW01020365.1_pt1 | contig 11994 bp, 11 predicted proteins | sample 4798611 | NCBI WGS metagenome assembly VSKW01 (sample SAMN12179536, study PRJNA552185) | sponge metagenome | biome: deep-sea hydrothermal plumes; feature: spots directly above weak diffusing fluid; material: sea water; isolation source: sponge from the Crane site of a hydrothermal vent ...
ACAGTAATGATGGTTCTGCTAATGACTATCTTCGTAATGCCCCTAGGAGTGATTACTGCTTTTTACTTATATATTTATGCCAAACAAAGTTTTATCACCCGAGCAATAAGAATAGCGGTGAATAATTTAGCTGGCGTTCCGTCAATTGTCTATGGTATGTTTGGGCTAGGATTCTTTGTCTATACTATTGGCGGCAGTTTAGACCAGCTATTCTATCCCGAGGCACTGCCCACTCCAACCTTCGGCAGTGGTGGCATCTTATGGGCATCTTTAACCCTAGCCCTATTGACTCTGCCAGTTGTAATCGTCTCCACCGAAGAGGGCTTGACTAGAATACCTCGCCACTTACCAGAAGGTAGCATGGCATTGGGTGCAACCAGATTTGAGACCCTATGGCGTATCTCCTTACCAATAGTCAGCCCGTCTATAATGACTGGGATGATCTTAGCCATAGCCCGTGCCACTGGAGAAGTAGCGCCCCTGATGTTGGTAGGTGTAGTGAAGTTAGCACCATCACTCCCACTAGATGGTAACTTCCCCTTTCTGCATCTTGACCGCAAATTCATGCATCTTGGTTTCCACATATATGACGTTGGTTTTCAAAGCCCCAATGTAGAAGCAGCCCGCCCACTTATATATGCCACAGCAGCTCTACTACTACTTGTGGTCCTAATGCTTAACTCTATTGCTATAATAATACGTAATAGATTAAGAGAAAGTTATAAGAATCTATCATAATAGCTAGAAGAACCATACGAAGTCAGCATAAAAATATAAAGGATTATTACAGATGAACAAAAAGACAATATCAGGCAGAGAGACAGGCAAGAGCAATAGTATTAATAACATTGAAAAGCCAGAAAATAACACGCTCATCACGGCGGAGGGCTTATACCTCTACTATGATAACAATGAAGAGGCGGCTCTAAAAAACATCTCAATGAAAATAGAAAAGCAGAAGGTAACTGCTTTTATAGGTCCTTCTGGCTGTGGCAAATCATCTCTTCTAAGATGCTTCAACCGTATGAATGAATTATCATCAACTTGTCGCTTAGAGGGCAAGATCCATATTCAAGACCAAGATATTTATGACCCTGAAGTAAACATTGCCGAATTGCGCAGAAATGTTGGCATGGTTTTCCAAAAGCCCAATCCATTCCCTAAAAGCATTTATGAGAATGTCGCTTATGGTTTGAGAATACAGGGAGAAAAAGACAAAGACAAGATTAATCAAATTGTAAAGTCATCCCTCAAGGCGGCCGCACTCTGGGGAGAAGTAAAAGATCGTTTGAACTCAACCGCCATAAACCTTTCTGGCGGACAACAGCAACGTTTGGTAATTGCCCGAGCTATTGCTGTGCAACCCCAAGTTATATTACTGGATGAGCCGGCCTCTGCTTTGGACCCAATCTCTACACTCAAAATAGAAGAGTTAATTCATGAGCTCAAAAAACAATACACCATAGTAATAGTTACCCATAATATGCAACAGGCGGCACGCGTATCCGATTATGCAGCATTCCTATATTTAGGTAAGTTGGTAGAGTTTGGCAAAACCAATGACATATTTACCAAACCACGTAAGAAAATGACTGAGGATTATATTACTGGCCGTTACGGCTAAAATCATTAACCCGCTTATAATATTAATATGGAAAAACACATCTCTACAACTTTTGATAAACATCTTGACAAGCTAGGTGGTAACACCCTAAAAATGGGTTCCCTACTTAGTGAGCGATTAACTAATATTTCACAAAACATAGGCAAGCCAGTGGATGCCAAAAGTAGTGCCGCCTTTGAAAAAGAAATAAACGCATTGGAAGTCAAACTGGATGAAGAATGTGTGCGCCTTTTAGCATTACATCGTCCAGCTGCCAGCGACCTGCGATTTGTAATAAGTTCCAGTCGTATCATCAACGACCTAGAAAGCATAGGTGATGAAATAGCCCGCCTGACTGATGCCATTGCCAATATGCTGGATAATCTCAATGAAAAAGATGACCCTTCTCTCAATGACATAGCGGATATTACCTCTAAATTAGCTGGCTTGCTCAAGGAGGTCTTGATTGCTTATGACAACGAAGATTGCGTCCAGGCCGCACGTATTATTCTCAAGGAACGAGAAATGGAAGAGTTATTTCGTAATGCAATCCGCACCCGTATAACTATGATCATGGAAGAGGCACGCAATGTAAAAAGTTCAGTGCATGGCTTCTGGATGCTCCGCTCTCTGGAGAGAATTGGTAAATGCACTCGCCAAATAGGCAATCACATTCTATATCATGTTGAAGGACATGATGCACGTCATAAAAGCCGCGAACACTTACGCGAGAGATTTTTAGAGAATAACTAAATTAGCAGAATAACTTGGATTCTCATGGTGGCACTCTAATTTTGAGCAACAAGAAACAGATAATACCTGATAGCGCAATAAAAAGGCGCGAGTTTTGGATAAACAGAATTTCTGAACTAGATAACGAGTTCTCCATAAATGCAGCTCAGATTGAAACAGAGATAGGCAGAGAATTAAAATCTGATGGCATTTCAGCACTATTAAATCACTTACGACTTTGTGGAAATATACCAGAAAAATATGGTCATGATACCAGCGAAGAAAAACTATATTCTAAGTACACAGACGCACTATTATCTTACGCATATAAAGAGTTAGGTCTAAAAAGTTTTGTGATTCATGGGAGAGCTGATGTTGCTGATGTCGATGTCTTTGGAGAATCATTTAGCTTTGTTGCTGATGCGAAGGCCTTTAGATTAAGTAGAACAGCAAAGAATCAAAAAGATTTCAAAGTCCCAGCTATGAATAGATGGAAACACGGAAAGCCCTATGCAATGGTTGTTTGCCCCATCTATCAACTTCCAAGTACACAAAGTCAAATTTATTTGCAAGCTATAAATGAAGATGTCTGTATTTTTACTTATTCACATTTATCTTTATTAGTGCGATACGCAAATAAATTTAGCAAAAAAAATCAGCTGCCTTGCTATTTGATATCTTAAAAATAGTATCTTCGCTAAATCCAGATAAAAGTGCAGGTGATTATTGGCTGGCTATTAATAACACTATTATTAATAGTTCGGACTCTGTGCTGGAGTTATGGAATGATGAGAAATTAGCGGCTACAGAATCTATAGAGGTAGCAAAAGCAGAGGGGTTAAAGCATCTTGCGCAAGAAAGAAAGAAAATAATGAAGTTATCTCATGAGGATGCGCTACAAGCATTAATCAAAACAAGTAAAATTGAAAGTAAAACTAATGCTATTAAAAAGATAACTGATAATGGCTTGTTTGACATTGAATGGAAATGAATAAATATTGAATGGAAATGAATAAATATAGAAACAATATAATAGAAGGGAATTGTTTGGATGTTCTATGTGGTTTCCAAGATAACCTAGTGGATATGACATTAACTTCACCGCCATATGACAATCTAAGATCTTATAAAGGGTTTGTTTTTCCATTTGAAGAAATTGCAAATGAGCTATATAGGATAACAAAGGATGGCGGGGTGGTTGTTTGGGTTGTAAACGATGCAACAATAAAGTGTTCGGAAACAGGAACAAGTTTCAAACAAGCATTATATTTCAAAGAAATAGGATTCAATCTGCACGACACAATGATTTTTCAGAAAAAAAATCCAATACCTCAGATTTACAAGAAAAGATATAATGGTACATTTGAATACATGTTTATATTTAGCAAAGGTGTGGTTAAAACTCATAACCCTATAAAAATTGACTGCTTGCATGCTGGTTTAAAATTGAATGGAACAACATATAAGAATTACTCTAGGGGTGAACAGACAAGAAGTAAAATGGCAAAACCTGTTAAGAAGCAGAAAATTAAAGGAAATATATGGGAATATGTTGTGGGAAAAAATAAGGAAGATCAAGATGCTAAAGGGCATCCCGCACCTTTCCCTTGCTCTTTAGCCAGAGATCATATTTCATCCTGGTCAAATCCTGGAGATTTAGTCCTTGACCCTATGAGCGGAAGCGGGACAACATGCCTTGCCGCCCTTCAATTAGGACGTGACTATATTGGAATTGATGTGAGTCATGATTACTGTGAATTAGCCAAACAAAGAATTTCAAAATTTTCTCAGAATGGTGATATCTTCCAAAATGTAGAAATGCAGAAAAAAAGATCTGCATAATATAGAACATTCCCAATAAATAGAATGAATCTAAATAAGATTCTCTTGATTTTACTAATTAACTACAAGGTGGCGAAATCATCCACTGAAACCACTTCCTGAATTGCTTTGTGTGCTTTGAGCCACAAGGTTTTCTCTTTCGCAGTTATAATCTTATTCTTCGTTAGTGTAGTTAGATATTCTTCCAAGGTCTCATAGGGCTGTTTAGAATGTCCGCCCTTTTTCACCCTCTTCTTCAATTCAAAGAATGGTTCCATTAATATATAGGACTCTTCCAACACTGCCAGAGGATTAGATGCTTTATCTCCAAGATATAAGTTCGGCGCCAAGTTCTTCATCACCCAACTAGGGTCAGTCATAGTATCCGCAAGGTGCAATAATTCTTTATCTGTTACTGGTTTATAAGAATTGCCAAGAGGGAATAGTACCAAGCGAGATGCCTTGACTAGATAGCTTATAGAAGAACTAGCCGGGAAATTATTCATTATTTCTATCAAAGCCCGCTGGGCTTGATTTTCCATCTGGGCAAGAATTGCCAATAATAGAGGCAAGGCATCTTCCTGTTTCCCTTCATTATCATATTTGCGAATAGCAGCTATGGCTGCTTGCATTGACATCCATGCATCGGCAAAGCGACCAGATACTGCTTCACGCCTCTTGATGTCGCCACCAATAAATATTAATACCAACTCAACTATAAAAGCAAACTGAGCACTCAATGTAGCCAGTCGCCGATGGTGCTTACCCAAGTCGCCACCTTTAGTATAAAGAGTCCAACCACCAGACCACGAAGCAGCATAAGATCTAGCTTTTATCTTGCTTATGTGTTGATAATGTTGCCACAATAAATTGTGAAACTCGTCTTTATCTTCAGCAGTTATTGCCTCGGCTTCACCTCTTAAGTAAGGATGGCAACGCAGGAAACCCTGTCCAAAAATTATCATACTCCTAGTGAGTATATTGGCACCTTCCACTGTAATGCCTATGGGAACACTGCGATAAAGTTCCTCCAAATAATTCTTGTTACCTTTCATTATCGCTTTACCGCCATGCACATCCATTGCTATAGTGGCGGACTCACGCATAATATTTGTAGTGGCATATTTTGCCATTGCCGAGCTAATAGCTGGCTTAAGATTATTTGCCACCATTGCCGAGGCATTCTCTCCAATTGCCTGGACTACATAAGAGTTTATCGCCAGCTGCCCAAGCTTCTCAGCAACACCTTCAAACTTTGCTACTGGCAAGTTAAATTGTTCGCGCATATTAGTATAAAAAGCACTGCTAAATGCCGTGAGTTGAGCACCAGCATTGGCTAGAGATGGCAAAGATATGCCTCGCCCAATTGATAAACAATCAATTAACATCTGCCAGCCCTTGCCGACATATTCTTCACCCCCTATGATCTCATCCAATGGTACGAACACATCCTTACCTTGAATAGGACCATTATGGAACAAGACATCCAATGGATTATGACGCCTTCCAATCGTCAAACCCTTGGCATTGCGGGGCACCAATGCACAGGTTATACCCAAATCTCCGTCTAGGACACCTTCTGCAGTATTAGAATCTACTTCCTTAGCGTCTACAGATTTGCTTTTCTTGCTACTTTTACTTAATAGCCCTTGAGGGTCATAAGCACGAAAAGCCACACCAATGAGAGTAGCAATTGGAGCTAAACTTATATATCTCTTGCTGAAATTAAGCTCAAATCCTACAAGCTTTTTACCATTGATGGTCTTCTCTTTGAGAATGCCATAATCCTCCAACCCACCAGCATCTGAACCAACCTGCTGTGATGTCAAAGCAAAACAAGGTATCTCCTCCCCAGTGGCAAGACGTGGCAGATAATGCTTCTTCTGTTTGTCTGTGCCATAATGCATTATCAACTCCCCTGGCCCCAAAGAGTTCGGCACCATAGCCATAACAGCCAAGGCCGGAGATCTAGTTGCCAGCTTGGCAATGATGGCTGCCTGTGCTGGGGCGGAGAAAGCTAGTCCGCCATGGGCACGGGGTATAATCATTCCCCAGAATTTATGTTTCTTTATATAGTCAAATGCTTCAGGTGGTAAACCTTTATGTTTGGCGAGTGCTTCTGCAGAACATAAGCGACATAATTCCTCTGTTTCTTCTGCCAAGAACTTATTCTCCCCACTACTCAAGGTCCCTATAGGTACCTGCTCATAAACATCGTCTTTGTAATTGCCACAAAATATATCTTTTTCCCACGACAAATCACCACTATCAATTACAGATCTCTCCGTCTCACTAATTCGCGGCACTCTTGGACGCATCCAATTATATAATCTATCGGAAATAAGACGTTTAAGCCCGGGGACGTGATTAAGCAACAAAGTAACTCCCAGCAGCACGCCAAAAAGTATAGGCACCAACTCAGGGAAATGTTCAAAAGATATCACGGCAATCAGAGAGAGAATAAACACACCTGCCATTTTCAACTCACTGATAAACCAATTATCTCCCTCTTTACCCAGCAACCAGCATAAGCCGATTATACAGATAATTGTTATAGCTAAATAAACTATGATCATAGCTCTATTATACCCCAACCAACCTATAGATTATCAACCTATATTACTTCTATCAAAATTGCGCTTTTCTTAATTAATCGGAAGAAAGTTTGTCTTTAGGGTTGATATATAGAAAATCGTACCCATATATTAATTATGAAAGAATATAAACCTAGTCTATTAGTGGATAGCAGTGTAGTCAGTTATGCTGCATCACGCCCCACTTTCAGTGACTCCCGTGATGTCCGCAAAAACAAAGAGTCATCTAAGCAGATTTTGCGATCTTGGAGGAAGTTTAACCTATTTATATCATGGACGGTCCTTGATGAGATTTCTTTAGGCAATCCTGAAAGTTCTAAAAAGCGGATCTATCTAGTGAAGGGCATAGAAGTATTGGACATAAACCCAAAAATTGAGGCGCTTGCTGATGATTTTATGAAAGCTGATATCTTTATGCCAGAAGAAAAAAATGATGCACTTATTGTAGCAACCTCCTGCTTCTATAATATTGATTATCTTATAAGTTGTAGTATGCATCTCATAACTGAAAAGGCAAGGAGAGAAGACATGATACGCTTGTCAAAAAACCATGGTTATCGCCCACCTCCAATATAAATTATGAAAGCTATGGAAAATATAAAAGCTATGAAAGCTATAGAGCATAAAGAAGAAACTATTTTGCAAGAATTAAGCCGAATACGTAAGCAGATGGCTGAAGAAGAGGTAAAGGATCCTAAAAAGTATCAAGAGAATATGCTTAAGAAAAAAGAAAAACTTAAGGCGGAAGGGTTTAAATTTATAACTAAACCTCTCATCTTACCAAAAGCTAAGCATGAAAGTATGTAGGGAAGAATCTGCTAATTATTTTGATAAATATCAAGATTTATCTTATAATATGGATACTATGAAAGCTATAGAGCATGAAGAAGAATCTATTTTAGAAGAATGCCGGCGGATACGTCAAGAGTTGTATGAAGAAGAGTTAAAAGATCCTAAAAAGTATCGGGAGAATATCTATAAGGAGCAAGAAGAGATGGAAGCACAAGGTGTAAAATTTCGGACTAAACCTTTCGTCAGAACAAAAAGAGAAGAAGCACTTTTGGAAGAGCATAGCAAAAGGTTAGACGCAGAGAGAGCACACTCTCGGAAATAAAAATCTGCCAAGAAGTTATAGAGCATAAAGGAAAAACTCTATAGATATACAGGATATTTTTTGTTTATCTTCTTATATAACCTTATAGCCCTAATATATAAGCGCGGCATTATAAAATAGGGGCATGGGAACAACACAAATTCATATATGGGAAACGATAAGGGTCTGTTATTAGCACAGGCACAGCTCAATCTAACAGTCGGTGATATAAATGGCAATGCCGACAAGATTATTGCCGCGGCTAAATTATCTCATGAGAAGTTAGTGGCTGATATCTTGGCAGTACCCGAGCAGGCAATCCTAGGTTATCCAGCCGAGGACTTAATCCTGCGAACGGAAGTAATCTCCCTGTGTCAGCAAGCACTGCAAAGAATTACTCGAGACATTCCCAAAGAACTCTGCCTAATAGTGGGTTACCCGCGGCAACACGACAAAGGCAATAGTGGCACCAGCGTCACCAACCACTTAGAGGTATTGTTAGGCGGGAAAAGCATAGCATCTTATGCCAAACAACTCTTGCCCACTTATCAGGTATTTGATGAACATCGCCTATTTGCAGCTGGCACAGAAAGTTGCTGCTTCACCCTCCCAAACAGTAGCATCAAGTTTGGCCTGGTGATTTGCGAGGACTTGTGGCTGGACGATCCTGTGGCGAAATGTCATGCAGCTGGTGCCCAACATATTATCAGCATCAATGCCTCTCCCTATAGTATGCTCCAACCCCAAAAACGGCTTGAGGTGGTCGCCAGACGAGCTCGCGAGCACTCCATTCCCATATCTTATGTAAATTGTTGTGGTGGGCAAGATGAATTGGTCTTTGATGGTTATTCTTTCGTCTGTGATGCCCAAGGAGATATTATCCAACTCGCTTCTCCTTTAACCGAAGAGTTATCCCTAACAGAGATTACAACTAATGAAAATGGCAAGGTGGCAGTAGCATCCCGGGGTTCATGGAAGAGCTCATGGAAGCTAGATGATGCTTCTCAAACTAAGCGAGTATCCACTAAACCACTGGATAAAATTTCAGAAGTTTATGAAGTCCTCAAACATGGACTGCGCGACTATGCACTCAAAAATGGCATATCTCAGTGTGTCATCGGACTTTCTGGAGGCATAGATTCGGCTGTAGCCGTCTGCCTTGCCAGTGATGCTCTGGGTCCAGACAAGGTAACTGCTGTGGCGATGCCGTCTAAATATACTGCGGCAATGAGCAACGATGACGCTGCTGAGCTCAGCAAAAACTTAGGTATAAACTATAAGAAACTCGCTTTAGAGGAACTAATAAATAGCGTCCATAAATCTTTGGACCCACTGGTAGACATGAGCGAGCCAACCAGCATTGTCTCACAAAATATTCAACCACGTCTACGAGCTATCATCCTCATGGCTTTAGCAAACCAGAATAATGCCTTGCTTATTGCCACCTCCAATAAGAGTGAAAGTTCTGTTGGTTATAGCACTTTATATGGTGACATGGCTGGTGGCTTCGCCCCATTGAAAGATGTCTTCAAAAACACAGTTTACCAACTAGCAGAATATCGCAACTCCATCCAAGAAGTTATCCCTCAAAGAATTATTCAGCGTCCGCCAAGTGCCGAACTCTATGAAGGGCAAGAAGATGCTGACAATTTACCCGCTTATGATGTATTAGATGTCATACTAAAATCATATATTGAAGAAGGACTAGAACATGATGCCATAATTGCACAAAATACTTCACTCACCTCCTCACTCGTAAACAAAGTAATCAACCTAGTGGATGCCGCAGAATACAAGAGAAGACAGATGGCACCAGGGACTCGGATTAGCGAGCATGGCTTCGGCAAGGACCGCCGCTACCCGATCACCAATAGATTCAATAAGATGCGAGGGGATAGGATGCAAGCGGATAAAACTCAAACATAACTCTATGAAATTAACTGGTTATTTCCTCCCCAACTTAATATTTTTGCTACTCATTGTCTTGGCATGGATTAACATTGGCTGGGTGCAAAATACCTTTACCTATTTGGAAGAACAAGATACTACCAAAGATGCGGGACCAATCTTAGTCATGCATAATGGCAAACAAGAATATTCTTCGCCACCTGCTACTACTAATATTTCAGCCAACGCCTCCTCCAACATCAAGCAAGAACCAGCTAGCTTTTACAGCATGGAGTTCTCGTTGTTGCAGGCCTATGCTAATAAGAGTATTCAGGTAGATAATCCTGCCATAACTGGCTATAGTAAAAGTAGGAGCAAAAGTAGTAGCAATGATTCCGCTAGAGATGATTTCAAAATTAATGGACTTTCTTTATTAACAGATGGCGATAATAAATTACGCATCAACGGCAAGCCAGCGTCTTTTACCTTTACTGGTGATTCCGTCCAAGCAAGGGGTTCAGCCGCCAACATCTTATATGATGTTGATAAGCGCCATTGGCTTTTGTTAGCGGATAATGACACTCCTGCAAGCAAAATATCTTGGAAAACTGCAGCAAATTCAAAAATTATTGCATCTGCAACATCCATTGGGCTATCTCAACCAGATAGGATGAGTCAGCTAATCGGCAAGGTGCAGATAGAATATTTTAAGTCATCTAATACCCCCGATAAACTCCCCGTCCAACTTTTAGTATTAAGTGACCGTGCAGCTATTAATGGTAATAATGACGAAATATTCTTAGAAGGGCAAGTGCGCATGGAACATCTCACCAAAAGCAAACTTGTCACGGCAACTGCCCGCAACGGCTACTACAAGTTGGACGAGGAGTTTATATTAAGTGGCGAGGCAAAAATACGTGACTATACAGATGACTCAAGTATCTCAGCAGAGAAGATTCTTTATAACCCCCAAACCTCAACTTGGCGAATACTTGCTAAATCCACCACCAATGATAAAAATACAAGGGAATTAAAAGATAAAATAGAGATAATCCTACCGCAGTAATAATGCAGTAGTGATAATGTGCAAATGATTAATTCAAAAAAGCAAAAGCAACCAACAAATAAAGCCCAAGACGAGCAACAATTGCAAGTTGTTAATTTAAGCAAGTCCTATGGCAAGAAAAAAGTTATCATTGATATCTCATTAAATGTTAAACGTGGAGAAGTAATTGGTTTGCTAGGACCTAATGGTTGTGGCAAGACCACTTGTTTTTGTATGCTGATAGGGCTACTCAAACCCAATAGTGGCAAGATAATGATTAATGGTATGGATGTTACATCTCTCTCTATGCATAAACGATGCAAACTGGGTATAGGTTATTTACCCCAAGATGGTTCAATCTTTCGTGATCTCAGCGTGGCTGATAATATCATGGCCGCTCTAGAGTTTAGGGAGGATCTCAAGAAGTCACAACGGCAAGAAGAATTAGAACGTCTACTCAAGGACTTTGCCTTACAAGGAATTCGTGAATCCAAAGGACTGATTCTCTCTGGTGGCGAAAGAAGAAGAACAGAAATGGCACGGCTGCTGGCAATGAACCCTAGCTTTGCCCTACTAGATGAGCCCTTTGCCGGAGTTGATCCAATTGCAGTTGACAGCATCAAGGAAATGGTTACTGGGCTGGTAAATAAAGGTATTGGTGTAATCATCAATGACCATAATGTTGCGAGTACTTTGAGCTTATGTGATCGTAGTTATGTAATAGGCGAAGGTGTAATAATTGCTGAAGGAACTGCAAAAGAAATAGTGAATAACAAAAAAGTTCGCGACACCTATCTTGGTAGCGACTTTAAGCTCTAAGGTTTAGCCAGAATAATATCAATTCCCGATGGATATATCCCACCTAGTTGATGGTCTAAACGAGCAACAAAGGGAAATAGTGTGTGCAGAACCGAGTAACTGCTTGGTCTTGGCAGGAGCTGGTAGTGGCAAGACCCGCGTGCTGGTGCATCGCATTGCTTGGTTGATTGAAGTCCTTGAGGTATCTCCTCATTCCGTCTTAGCTATAACCTTTACTAATAAGGCGGCAGGCGAAATGAAAGCACGCATAGCCGATTTAGTCAAGAAAGGTGGCGGCGGAATATGGTGTGGCACCTTCCATGCTATATGTTTACGCATATTAAAACAGCATCATACGGAAGCAAATTTAACCCCCAACTTTACCATAATTGATACAGGTGATCAGAAACGTTTCATCAAG
>VSKW01011569.1_pt1 | contig 11901 bp, 13 predicted proteins | sample 4798611 | NCBI WGS metagenome assembly VSKW01 (sample SAMN12179536, study PRJNA552185) | sponge metagenome | biome: deep-sea hydrothermal plumes; feature: spots directly above weak diffusing fluid; material: sea water; isolation source: sponge from the Crane site of a hydrothermal vent ...
TCAAGAGTTAGAAAAGGATTTGCTATATAGAGTTGGTGATGCTTATTTTGTTCTGGGACAATGTAAGAGCGACTTGAGCAAATTTATTGACTATCAAATTTACATTAATGGCTATGCGGATATACACCTTAAGGACTGGCTAAACCTTATAGAATTAAAACGCGAGAATGTAAAAATACTCTATTAATTTTCTTTATATTAGTAACCCAATAATCAATAGTAAAAACTACTATAATTAGCTACAACTAATAAATATAATCTATTAGCTAATTGTTGGTAGTGTCCTATAATTAGTTTATGAGTATCTATATTCAACAAAAAATGACAGGTGTGTTATCTGCGATATTATTGATTATCTGCCTAATGCCTCTAATACCTACGCCAGCAATGGCGGATGATTGGGGATTTTCCTTGCAAGGTAGCGACGGAACCCAACAATTAGAACTCACTTACAGCATTGCGGATGATGCTAGGTCAATGCGTGAATGGTATTTTGGCTGTCGCCAACTCACTTTATCTAGTAAGTTGAGTGGTTTGACAGAGAGCAACCTAAAAGACCTAAAGGGTTCAGGTTGTGGTGTTGCATTTTCTTGGAGATATTTCTTTAAGGGTGGCTACTTTACTGGTGTGCGTAATAGTTGGTGGAATACTTCTTATAAGCATCTAGGCACAGGAACAGATGATGTTTTAGGCAATAGCCGCGTAGATTCACTAGCCCCTTCCTTCATAACTGGCTGGAAATTGGGCAATGACAAGTTTTCTGCTGATATTTTCATTGGCATTGGTAGAGAATTTAATCTATTCACAGAGGGGGAGAAGGTGGATTCATTCAATACTTTTAGTGGTGGTATCACTCTAAGGTTCTGAATGTTCTATAATTAGAATATTACTATGCCGAGGTGGTGAAATTGGTAGACACGCTAGATTCAGGTTCTAGTAGGAGCAATCCTGTGGAGGTTCGAGTCCTCTCTTCGGCATTTAATGTCTTATAATATAACTATGACAGAAAAAAGCTTAAGTGAAAGGTCGTTAGAATATCATTCACGCAAACCAGCTGGTAAGTTATCGGTTAAGATCACCAAGCCAGCCAATTCTCCTGAGGACTTAACCTTGGCTTACAGCCCTGGCGTTGCTGTACCAGTATTAGCGATTGCCGACAAGCCCCTCAGTGTTTATGATTACACATCAAAAGGTAATTTAGTAGGGATCATTTCCAATGGTTCTGCCATTTTAGGACTTGGTAATTTGGGGGCAATGGCAAGCAAGCCAGTCATGGAAGGTAAATCAGTGTTATTCAAACGTTTCGCTAATGTTGATGCATTTGATCTTGAGATTGATGAAAAGGATCCAGAGAAATTTGTTGAGATAGTGAAGTCCTTGGCACCCACCTTTGGTGGCATTAATTTGGAAGACATCAAGGCACCCGACTGCTTTTACATTGAAGAAAAGTTGCAAGAATTATGTGACATACCAATTTTCCATGATGATCAGCATGGCACTGCCATAGTAACCCTCGCTGCTTTAATAAACGCCATCAAGTTACAGGATAAGAAATGGGCTAATCTCAAAATAGTATGTATTGGTGCAGGGGCTGCGGCTTTGGCAACTTTGGACTTATTGATGGGCTTTGGTATCAATGTTGATAATATAAGATTAATTGACAGTCGTGGAGTCGTTTATAAAGGGCGTCCAGAAAATAGCGAACGTAAAGATAAATATGCTCCTAAGACAGATGATCGCACTCTTAATGATGCCTGCAAAGGGGCAGATGTAATTCTCGGGTTCTCCAAAGGCAATCTTTTAGAAGTTGATAATGTCAAGGCAATGGCGGTTAATCCGATAATTTTTGCTTGCGCCAATCCTGATCCAGAAATAAAACCTGAAATAGTTGAGGTTGCTAGGAAAGATGCAATCATTGCAACTGGACGCAGTGATTATCCTAATCAAGTAAACAATGTTTTGGCTTTCCCTTATATATTCCGTGGTGCCCTTGACACGCGTGCTTCAGCAATTAATTTAGAGATGAAGATTGCTTGTGCCGAGGCAATTAGTTCTTTAGCAAACTCCAAGGTTCCAGAAGAAATTAAAGAGCTATATAAGAGCGAGCAGAAACTTGAAGGAGGGCTTGAGTTTGGTAAGTATTACATATTACCTAAACCAATGGATCCACGCTTGCTTGAGGTTGCTGCCAAGGCGGTTGCAGTAGCAGCAATTAAAACTAAAGTTGCCCGAATTAAATAATTAAGATGTATCCTAGCAGATACTCTATAGCCACAAGCACAGTATTGAATTGATCTAAGATTAATAGATGATTTTCTCATATTAATAATGGCAAGAAGTAGAAAACATGATACTCAAATGAACTATGGTGATATACCAAGAGTTCTACCACGCAAACATAAAAAGAGCGGACTAATGAAGCGGGTATTATTCTATGGTTTCTTATGGGGTTGCTTATCAATAGCATTATTCATTAGTGTTTTATACCTACGCTTACCAGACATTAATGAACTACGTAATGTACGTTACCAGCAACCACTAAAAATATTAACTGCTGATGGGGCTTTAATATCTCAGATAGGACAGATTAAACGCGATCCCTTAATTTATGAAGATATCCCTTCCCATCTGATCAATGCTTTACTATCAGCTGAGGACTCGCGTTTCTTCCAGCACATAGGTCTAGATTTTCGTAGTTTAGCTCGTGCTGTCTACCAACTTGTTACTGCTAGTCAAACTCAGACGGGTGGTAGCACCATCACTATGCAAGTAGCTCGTAATTATTACTTAACCAGAGACCGCACTATAATGCGTAAGCTCAATGAGATATTGCTGGCAATAAAGATGGAAAGAATTATCAATAAAGAGGAAATTCTATCCTTGTATGTAAACACTATATTTTTAGGGTTCAAATCCTTTGGTATGAAGGCGGCAGCGAAGACCTATTACAATAAAGATTTAAGTGATTTAAGTTTGGCACAATATGCCATGTTGGCGGCACTGCCTAAAGCCCCATCAGGAATGAACCCCATTAGCAATCCGCAGAGAGCTAATCAGAGAAGAGATTGGATATTAGGACGTATGGCTGAACTTGGATATATTTCAAGGGCAGATTATCTTAATGCCGTCAGTCAAGAATTATCAGCCAGCCCTTATGACTCCGGCACAGAAGTTGAAGGTTTATATTTGGCGGAAGCAGCAAGATTAGAACTCTTGGCAAACCCAGATAAATACAATGTAACAATAGACGATCTCTACACTGGTGGTTATCAGGTATATACTTCGGCAAACAAAAAAATGCAGCAATCTGCTAATGAGGCAGTTAGAAATGGTCTACTGAATTATGACAAGAGACATGGTTGGCGAGGTTCTGAAAAATCTTTCATAAACCTGCGAAGCACTGATGATTTTACGCAAGAAAACCCTTTATATATTGAAGCCCTTGCCGAGCTAGATTCCATATCAAGTTATGATAATTCTTTGGAACCAGGCATAGTCAAGCAGGTTAATAAACAATCAGTAGAAGTGGTTCTTTCATCTGGTGAGAGTATAGTTATAGATTGGAAGGGGTTGAAATGGGCTGCACCATACATATCCGATCAAAAAACTGGTGAATATCCAAAGTCGGCTGAAGAGTTAGTTGCTGTCGGCGACCTGGTGAGGATATCTCAAGATTTTTATGAAGCAGCAGGTAGTCCGCGTGAGAGGATTATACGTTTATCACAGATACCACGTGCCGAAGGAGCAATTTTGGCGGTTAATCCTAATAATGGACTAATTCTTGCCATGGTTGGTGGCTATCACTTTCAACTCACCAAGTTTAATCGTGCCCTCCAAGCTCGGCGTCAAATAGGTTCAGCTATAAAACCATTTTTATATGCAGCTGCTTTAGAAAGGGGTTATAACGGAGCAGACCTGTTTAATGACGCTCCTTTTGTTGCTAAGTCAAATAGTAATTTGGTCTGGCGACCATCCAATGCTGGGAACACTTTCTTGGGTTATATTCCCTTACGTGAAGGTCTTTTCAGATCGCGTAATCTGATCAGTGTAAGGTTAATGCGAAAAATAAGAGTATCTAGGACTAGAGAATTTATGCAGAAGTTTGCTTTGCCAGCAAAACATTTACCTAATGACTTATCTCTTGCTTTAGGAAGTGCGGAGTTAACTCTTTTAGAAGCAGCTCGCGCCTATAGTGTTTTTGCTAATGGCGGATATCTAATAGAGCCCCGCCTGATTTTACGGATTGAGTATGCCGATGGGCAGGTACTTTACGAAGCTAAAAACCTTGAGACGATTAAGCCAAAATATGTATCAAATGAATGTGCCGACTGTAATGATAGCTCTTTAAGATACTCTTTCTCACAAAATAAAATAACGCAATGCAATAATTTCTGCACCCTTGATAATAAAGCAAAAAGATCAGATGATAATAGCTTTTCAGCCTTTGACGCAACATCAGAAGAAAAGGCGGTGGTGCCCTATGCTAGAGTTATTAGTCCAGAATTACATTATCAAATTCATTCCATACTTAAAGATGTGGTTGCTCGGGGGACTGCTCGGCGAGCTTTAGCACTAGGCAGGAAAGATATTGCTGGTAAGACAGGAACCACTCAAAATTTTGTAGATGCTTGGTTTGCTGGGTATAATCCTAATTTAGTGGCAATAACTTGGATGGGTTTTGATAAGCCATCATCTTTAGGACCTTCTGAGTATGGAGGCGTGGCGGCCTTGCCTATATGGATAGATTTCATGAACGATGCCTTAAGAGGGACTTCTCACAAAGATTTTTATAGACCATTAGGATTGGTTGAAGTCAATGCAACTTCTGCTAATGATGGAGGGGATCGCCAATTCACTGAATATGTCAATAAGAAGCACTTGCAAGAATATCTAAACCGAATTGAAAATGACTCTGCCTATACTGATTATAAATACCGCATATTAGATTCTGATAATTTGAACTTGGATCCGCAAAGGCGTAGTAATATACTCGACGAGAATGAAGAAGATGTGCCTAAGCAGGAAGTCAAAGACCTATTTTAGCTTTGCGTTCCTGCCTAGATACATCTAGATACACTTGGAGATATCCATCCAACATAAACTGAGTTAGCAGTTAAATATCCCTCCATATTAATTCAAATGAATTAATATATTAGAAAGCGAGATATTGCTTAAAACCAATATTTAAAGGCAGATATATTTTTTTATAAATAATATGTATAACAGTCGCATTATAGATATCTAGTGTTATAATGTGCATACCATAGCCTCCGCTGCGGGGGGATTCTTATTAGGGTCCCCCCCTTTTTTTTGTCCATATAATATTTGCATCATCACTATCATACCCCTGCATATTAGAGTTTCACAATATGCTTGGTATTTCATTAATGAAAATTACGATATTACTTATTAGTAGTAAAATGGAGTTATATGACAAAATTAAGAAAGTTTTTTTGCAGAACAGTCAATAGAACAATTAATAGAACAATTAATAGAACTATGTGCTTATCCACAACAAATAGATAGTGAGAAGAATATCTTGACAAATTTAAAAGTCGCTGTATTGGGAGGTGGTTCATTTGGGACTGTCTTGGCAAACATATCAGCTGCCAACAAACACCAAACAACTATCTGGATGCGCGATCAAGATCAGGTAGCTAGCATCAATAATACTCACAGAAATTCAAAGTATATCTCTGATTTACAACTGGCAGACGATCTTGTGGCAACCAGCGATTTATCTGTAGCCCTTGAGAATAGTCAAATAATAATCCTAGCACTACCAAGTAAAGCATTTCCCAATGTCGTTGAAAGGATGATGCCTCATCTTACTAATCAATATCTAATCAGCGCCACTAAAGGTATAGCAGAAGATAAGTTTATGTTAATGAGTGAGCTTTTGGTATCAGCCCTTAAACGCTATGGGCTAGATCCTAGCAATAGAATAGGAGTCCTAAGTGGTCCCAATATTGCTAAAGAAATTGCTGCTAAACATCTTACTGGTAGCGTCATAGCCAGCACTAATAAGGACTTGAATTTAATGGTCCGCCAAACCTTAAGTACTAAATACTTGCACATATTTGATAATGAAGATATCTACGGAGTAGAATTAGCTGGGTCATTAAAGAACATCTATGCCATAGCGGCAGGAATATCTGACTCTTTGGGCTTTGGTATAAATACCAAGAGTGTCTTAATTTCTAGGAGTATTTCTGAAATGGTGCGTTTTGCCTCGTGCATGAATGCCAAGAAAATGACCTTCACTGGTTTGGCAAGCATAGGCGATCTTATTGCAACTTGCTCCTCAGTTGATAGCCGCAACTACCGCTTGGGTAAAAATTTGATAGGTGGTGACACTATTGAAGAAATATGTGCTCGTTTGGGCGGAGTAGCAGAAGGTATTCACACTACTAAGATGACCTATCAAAAAGCCCAAGAATTAAATATTTCCATGCCACTACTTGAAGGAGTATATCGCATAATATTTAATCGTGAAAAAGTTAAGAATGTCTTATGGAAGGTATTAGTCAATACTCCTTATGAAGATGTGGAGCATGTCAACATAGGTGATATAGAATCGCAATCCAATAAAAGTTGAGTTAGCGATATGAAAAAAGGGCATAAGCTAGTGGCTATCATACTAGCAGCAGGAAGTGGTAGCAGATACAAAGATGCTCAAGGTATGCCCAAGCAGTTTGTCCCGCTTGCTGGCAAGCCACTGGTGAATTATTCTTTAGAGACATTTGCCTCCTCGCCTAAGGTTAGCTCATTGATTGTGGTGATTCCTTCAGCTAGTCAAGATTTTTTTGCTGAGAAGATACATAAGACCTTGTCAAATACTGTCAAGGATAAGTTAGATAAACCAGTGATTGGTGGAGACACCCGCTGGACCTCTGCAGCTAATGGCTTAGATGCCCTGAATGACATTAGTGATGAAGATTGTTTGGTAGCAATACATGATGCGGCAAGACCTTTTGTATCTCTGCAATTAATAGACAAGTGTATAAGTGCGGCGGCTGCTAATGATGGATCTGCTCTGGCAATGCCAATAACCGATACTTTAGGTTTCGCACCAGAAGGAAATTCATCTGCCAGATATCTCAAGGATACTCCGCCACGTTCGGCGTATTATGCAATGCAAACCCCACAGATATTTAGAGCTAGTTTATTGCGTAAGGCATATGCTTGGGTAAAACAACAAACAAATCCACAGAACTTTACCGATGACTGCTCAATAATCTTGGCATATAACAAACTACTAAAGATAGCTATTGTTGAGGGAAGTAGTGATAATATGAAACTCACTTACTCTGCAGATAGTCATGGTCTGGAGGCAATACTAAAGAATCATTCTTCCTGCAACTGTAATTCATAACTGTAATTCATAACTTGTGATGACTGAACAACCACTCTGGAGGAGAGCCATCAAAGATGCTATGGGTTCGCCAGGGATGAGTTTAGCCATAGTATTTTTATCTTTTGGTGCTTATTTAAGATCGGCTGGGCTTGATATTTTTCAAAGCATTGCGATGAATGTTTTTATGTATGCTGTGCCTGGACAACTCGTCGCTCTCAATGGCCTAGTGACCAAATTATCCATAACCAGTATAGTATTGTTGGTTGTCATAATCAATATAAGATTAATGCCCATGTCCTTCAGTATATCTCATCATCTAAAATCTGGCGAAGCGGAAACAAAACCTCCACTACTGCTATATTATTTTTCCGCCTATTTTGTTGCGGTGACAGGGTGGATGAACTTCTTTAGCAACTACCGCTACATCCCAGCCAAAGACACTTTTAGTTATTTCTTGTATACTAGTATTTTTCTGTGGTCCTTTGCCATGTTGGGATTCTTACTCGGCTACTACCTAGTAGATTTCATACCCATAGAATTGTTTATTGCTTTACTACTGGTAAATCCTTTGTATTTCTTGCTGGTAGTAGCTGGCCATGGCCGCGATGATCTATATCTAGCAATCTCCGTTATCGGTGGTTGTTTATTATATATGCCATTTGCTGCTATCAATGGTAGCCTAGCTTTGTTATTTGCCGGACTAACTGGTGGTTGTTTAGCATTTGCTTTGCGTAGCTACAATAAGCTAAAGGAAGAAAAAGAATGAGCCAAGATATGTATATCTATGCTGTCATAGTGCTAAGTGCAATTGTAACTTACAGCATTAGAGTATTGGGTTTCATTGGTGCTGGTTTTTTGAAAGAAGATAGCCAAATATTTGTGCTTGCCAACTATATCAGCTATTCTCTGGTTGGTGCCTTGGTAGTCGGGCTCCTAGTCACTCCTCATAATGCCTTGATGGATATACCATTATCTTGGCGTATAGCTGTTGCTCTTACATGTGCTGCTATATATGTATATTATAGAAAGTACTTACTGCTATTGATATTAATGGCAGTTACAGTCATAACTTTAGCCCAAATCCTAATCCTATAGATTAAATCTAATCGGTTATTATGCTGGTTCCCGGTGGTGGTTTAAAGTCAAATATTTTTTTGGCAAGGCGTCTATTCTTAGTTACCCTGCTGAAGTTAATCATGATCTTCTGATTCAGTTCATTCTCCCAAGAAATCTCAACTGGCAACCTACGATTAAAACGCACAAAAATATCAGTATTGCTATCTGACAAAAAGAATGTAGGGTCCTCTGGATCTGGCTGATCTATAGTCATCTGGTCTAAAAGTTGAGGATTGCTTGCCATAAAGAAGAAGGGCGGCAAATTCTCCGTATCCAAAGCACGAACTATTAATTGCTGCAAGTCATCATCATAGATCATAGTATGGGTGCCATTACTAATCACCGTCTGTGCATAAGGAGGGGCAACTTGCCACCATAACTGAAGTTTATTTGTCATCTTAAACTTCCCTTGCAACACTCTTAATGGACGTCCTCTTTCATCATATTCAAATTGAGTAAAGTCCCCTTGCAAATTTTTTATAGACAAAGTAATTTTATGCAAATTGTCTTTAGCATCCGCAGCATATACTAGTCCAGGAATAACTAAAAGTGCTATATATAAAACTGAGCATAGAACTCTCCCCAATGATGACATCAGCACTTATATAATTATGAGTTGGCTCGTATAGATTCTTCTTGAGGAATATCAGTCATTATCCCAAATAGATACTGCAAGAAAGAAGTATCCCCATCTAGATTACTTATATCATTGAGAGCCCCTTTATGTAGCTGCTTAAGTTCACTAAAAGATCCATCTATTCCAGCAATGCCTGGATAAGTTGATTTGCAATGGTTAGTGCTATCTTTGCCTTCCTCCTGTATATCCATAATATCATCGCGAATCTGAAAAGCCAATCCTATCTTGTCGCCAGCTGAAATTATCTTTTCAATAAACCCATCCGATCCACCTGAAATATCTAAGCTGTCGAAAGCACCCAACTGCATCGCGGTTCTAATAAGTGCCCCACATTTAAGCTTATGCATAAGTTGTATTTTATCTAGAGATAATTCCTCTTCCTCGCCTCTTAAGTCCAGTGCTTGCCCATATACTATGTCACAAGATGTCTTGATCAATAAAGACAAGATATATTCTTTTTGATCTGCCGCATACTGTTTCTCTTGGATGATGCTATCAAAGGCGATGACCTGCATAATGTTACCAGTCAATATGGCATTGGCTTCCCCAAACTTATTGTGGCAACTCGGCATGCCTCTTCTCATATCATCATCATCCATAGCTGGTAGATCATCATGTATCAAAGAATAGCAATGGATTACTTCTACAGCTATTGCCAAGGGCATTACTTTCTCAATATTTGTTCCTAGGGACTTCGCCACTCCATAAACCAATAGCGGGCGAATGCGTTTTGGGTCACCAATTAAGGCACCATATAACATTGCCTCTTTTATATTTTGAGTATCTTTGTACGAGTTCTTATAGTTGCTAATAAAGAACTTTAATCGTTGATTAAATTTGACACGAAAATCCTCCTCTTCTTGGATATAAGTTGCCAATAACTCGTCAGTTAGATTGTTAATTACGCTACTCCGATGAATATACTTTTAGCTATCTGTGTTGGACTTTATTCCATTGGCAGCAGTTATGTCCTCTATCTTTTTATGAGCACTCTGCAATAATTCTTGGGATTGCTTGATTAACTGCATAGCACGTTCATACTGCTTGATGCTTTCTTCAAGAGGTAATTTACCTTCTTCTATGGCAGAAACGATTTTCTTTATTTCTTCCATTGCCTGCTCAAAGTTGAATTGCTCTGAATTTTCTGTCATTTGTTTTCTCCTGTTCCACTTGTAATATCTTGTTCTACATATCCTGCTGGTATGTCAAAATCCTTATTATGCAAAAACTTATCCATTTGTTCCTTTAAATACTTGCGATCTTCTATATTTGACAAGACCAAACGTTTCTCGTTTATGAGCATTGTCTGATGATTTAGCCAATCCATCCATGCTTTCTGTGATACATTATTGAGAATATACTCACCCTTCTCTCCTGGTAAGGGAGGGCTTGCCAATCCTGGCAACTGGGTTTTATATTTCACACAATTCACTTCTTTCATAACTACTAACATTATAAAACATTATGGAGGTGAGACATGGCGTAAGCGTAAAAGTCAATATTAGTTTTTGAGGGATTTGATAGATGAGAATTGTGAGTAGGACAATTTATTATAATCTCTATTGAATAATATCAGATAACTATATGCTATAATCCTTTTAGCTATTCAATGTAGTTTAAGTAAAAAAAGTTAATTATTATAAATATGAACTTAAATATGTTGAATATGGAATTATCATTTGTAGATATTGCAGATAGGAATAATTTGAAACTTAGTACAAAGTCGCTAGACCAATTTTTCACCAAAACGCATGTATCAAATATATGCGTTAAGGATGTTCTGTCTGTATTGAACTTTGAAGGTATATCATCAGAAGATATGCTATTCATCGAACCTAGTGCTGGTCATGGATGTTTCTTAGATAATCTGAAAGCAATAAATCTTTCTACTGATGCCTATGACATTGAACCGCAACGTCCAGATATTAAACAAAACGACTTCCTTAATCAAGACATCAAAGTTAGCCATAACAAGCAAAATACTATCATTATAGGCAACCCTCCATTTGGGAAGGCAGGTAGAACTGCACTGGAATTTATAATCAAAGGTTTTAATTATTCAGATTTTGTTTGCTTCATACTACCCAACAACTTTCAAAAATATTCTATGCAGCGACTATTGCCTAGCTATGTTAAGATAATCCATCAAAAGAGCTTGCCACCAAAATCTTTCTTTACTGCTACTAACTCTGAAGTTGATATAGGTTGCATATTCCAAGTGCTTACAAGACAAAAAACCAAGAAACGAGATAAGCGAATCAAAGTCAAACCACCAATAGCTCATCCTGACTTCATTCTTTATCAATACAATAATACCCAGCAGGCACTTAAGCATTTTAAGGAAGATTTTGATATTGCTATTTTCAATCAGGGCTATGGCAAATACCCTAATTTCAAGTACACTGCTAAAGATTGTGACAAGAAAAAACAATGGCTGCTAGTAAAATGTAAAAACAAAAAAATTACAGACAAAGTGAATCGGATGGACTTTGAAAAAATAGCAAATAAAAATACTACTGTGAAGGGCTTTAGGAAAGCTGACTTTGTAGAGGAATACAGCAAACTTTATGATTAGTAAATTATTCGAAAAACTTCTTGCGGATAAGAGTTTCTTTCTAAAAGCAAATAAGGGTACAGAGTTTGAAGAAAGAATTTCTAAAGCCCTCATAGGATTAGGTTATACAAGCACTCTTAAGGATGACTTTAGCACCAGCAGATTTAAGAATATAAAGAGTTGGGTGTCTCGAAAAGATGATGATAGCTTCCTTGATGTTGAAGCAAGAGAAAAAAA
>VSKW01026949.1_pt1 | contig 11858 bp, 10 predicted proteins | sample 4798611 | NCBI WGS metagenome assembly VSKW01 (sample SAMN12179536, study PRJNA552185) | sponge metagenome | biome: deep-sea hydrothermal plumes; feature: spots directly above weak diffusing fluid; material: sea water; isolation source: sponge from the Crane site of a hydrothermal vent ...
CATTGCGATAACGGATTTGGGTATTGGCTCTTATGGTTTGATGCAGCGGGCAGCGGCATTTAGTTATCAAGTCTTAAAACAAGAATGGCCGTGGGCAAAGTCTATTGCCGTTATCTGTGGCGGTGGCAATAACGCTGGTGATGGTTATGTTTTGGCTAAGTTGGCAGTTGCAGATCACAAACAAGCGGCGGTCGTCAATCTGGTTGAACCTAAAACATTGCAAGGTGATGCAAGCGTTGCCTACCATGATTTATTAGCGACTAAACTGATTCCTAGTACATTTTCAGAAACTGTTTTTGCTGGGGTTGATGTGATTGTGGATGCCATTTTTGGCATCGGTTTGGATCGCAATCTCAGCGATCAATACAAACAGATCATTCATGCAATCAATACCAACGATCAGCCTATTTTGGCACTTGATATGCCCTCTGGGCTCAATGCCGATACCGGGCAGGCAATGGGGATTGCAATCCGTGCGACAGTGACCGCGAGTTTTATTGCGTTAAAACGTGGTCTTTTTACTGCCGATGGGCCCGAGTATGCGGGCAAAATAAGATTTGATCATTTGGCTATGCCGAGTGCCATTCGGCAAAAATTAGATGGGCAATCCGTACGGCGTTTAAAGTTTAAAGAATTACAATCTGTATTAAAGCGTCGTCCACGCAATTCACACAAAGGGCAGTTTGGACATGTATTGCTGATTGGCGGTGAGACGGGCTATCTGGGCGCGATCAGAATGGCAGCAGAAGCGGCTGCTCGTGTTGGGGCGGGTTTGGTCAGTGTTGCAACACATCCATCACATGCGAATATGATTAGTGTCATACGGCCTGAAGTCATGGCGCATGGCGTTAGCACAGCAACGGAATTAGTCGCGCTTATTCGGCGTGCTAATGTTATTGCAATCGGGCCTGGTTTAGGGCAATCAAAATGGGCACGATCATTATTTGCGCGGGTTTTAGAATCTTCACGACCGCTGATTATTGATGCGGATGGTTTAAATTTACTTGCTGCTGAAGGGCAAGGTTCTGCGCGTTGGATCATCACGCCTCATGCGGGTGAGGCAGCGCGTTTGTTAGGGACAGTTCCAAGCACGATTCAATCTGATAGATTTGCCGCATTGGCTTTGTTGCATGAAAAATATCAAGGACCTGTTGTATTAAAAGGTTGCGGTAGTTTGCTAGCCGATACAAAGGGCGATTTTTTTGTCAATGATGGGGGCAATCCTGGTATGTCGTCAGCCGGCATGGGGGATGTGTTGACGGGGATTATTGCAGGGCTTGTTGCACAAGGCATTGATCTTGATCATGCGAGTAAACTGGGTGTTTGTTTGCATACGCAAGCTGCCGATAGGGTCGCTGCAAAGGCAGGCGAGCGTGGTTTATTGGCGTTAGATTTAATGCCCCATTTACATGCGTTAGTCAATCCATAAGATGCGACTTGCCATTGATGATGTTGCCGCGATAAAGGCACTAGCGGCTAAGGTGGCGGCAGAATTACAACCAGGATTTATTGTATATCTACAAGGCGAATTGGGCGCAGGTAAAACAACATTTGTTCAAGGCTTGTTGCAATCTTTAGGATATGCAGGCATCGTAAAAAGCCCGACCTATACCTTGGTTGAGCCTTATTCAATCGCCGGCAAAGAATTTTATCATTTTGATTTATATCGGATCAATCACCCACAAGCACTGGAAGAGATGGGGCTTCGTGATTATTTTGATGGTGTCGCCATTTGTTTATTGGAATGGCCAGAGCATGGTGATGGCTTATTGCCGACAGCAGACATCATCATGACATTGGATTATGCCGATATAGGGCGCACGGTTGATATTCAAGCCCACACTGCTGTCGGCGAACAGATCATCAAACAACTGCAATCTCATTATTCTAGTTTTTAAAAGGTTGACGTTTTAAAAAAAGAGACTATGTTTATAAAAAACAGACATATAGCTTGATTTTATAAAGAAAATTTGAAATTATTGCCATAACAAACTAAATAGCAAAGAACTTTGAGGTTAAAAACTTGAGCGTTATCATTAAAATACGGTTACTATTTTTTTATTGTTTGTTTCTGATAGCAAGCCCTGCGCTAGCGGGGACTGTGACGATTGAGAATGTTCGGATCTGGCCTGCGCCAGATAGCACTCGGGTTGTATTTGATATCAGTGGCCCAGTCAAACACAACACGTTTATGCTCACTAGCCCTTATCGCGCAGTCATTGATCTTAAAAATACCACAATGTCTAGCCAAACAACACAACCGAGCGAAGTGGACAAATATCTACGGCGAGTCCGTACAGCAACATCTAATGGCAATGATTTCCGCGTGGTATTAGATCTGAAAAAAATGGTCACTTATAAAAGTTTTCAGCTAAAACCCAATAAACATTATGGTTATCGTCTCGTCATTGATCTTTACGGTGATGAAGAGCAGAAAATTAAAACGACTAAGATTGATAGAAAATTAACCCCTGCCGATCCGCTTCGTGATGTCGTCATTGGGATTGATGCGGGGCATGGTGGTGAAGACCCTGGTGCCAAAGGTCCTCGGGGCAACTATGAAAAGAATGTTGTGTTAAAAATTGCCAAACAATTAACCGGTATTATTAATAAAGAGCGCGGTATGCAAGCAGTTTTGATCCGTGAAGGCGATTACTATATGTCATTGCGCAAACGTATCAAAAAAGCCCGCAAACATAAAGCAGATCTGTTTATATCCATTCATGCCGATGCCTTTCATGATGCAAGAGTACACGGCTCTTCAGTCTATGTATTGTCACAAAAAGGGGCGAGTAGTGAGGCGGCAAAATGGTTGGCGAAGAATGAAAATGAGGCTGATTTAATTGGTGGAGTGAGCTTAGATCAAAAAGACAATATGTTGGCTTCAGTATTATTAGATTTATCTCAGACAGCCAGTTTAGAGGCAAGTATAGACATTGCTGATCGGGTGTTAAAAGGATTAAAAAGATTAGGTAAAGTCCATAAACGTAGCGTGCAATCGGCAGGTTTTGCAGTGTTAAAGTCGCCTGATATTCCATCAATTTTGATTGAAACCGCGTTTATTTCAAACCCAGATGAAGAGAGAAAATTATTAAGCCGCAAGCATCAACGCAATATGGCGAATGCAATATTGGTTGGTTTGCGCGGTTATTTTAAAGATTTTGCCCCAACGGGTACTTTATTAGCTTCGCGTAAGCATGTGATTGAAAGAGGCGATACGCTTTCAACGATTGCCCAGCAATATAATGTTAGTATGGAGAAGTTGCGTCAATTCAATCGTCTCAAAGGTGATTTAGTTCGTACAGGTCAAACCTTGCAGATCCCAAGCAATAACAGTGATACATAAATCATTTTTTTAAGATAGCGATACCCAGTTTTTAATGTCTGCCGTATGATACGGTTTATGTCATTGCTACATAAATTCCCTCGGATCAAAAAATTATCTGCAGTTGTCGTCAATCAGATTGCAGCAGGTGAGGTCATTGAGCGACCTGCATCAGTCGTCAAAGAGCTGATTGAAAACAGTATTGATGCACTTGCCAACAATATTCAAATTGATATTGAACAAGCAGGTAATCGTCTGATCCGAGTCCATGATGATGGGCATGGTCTGCATAAAGAGGATCTGGAGTTGGCGTTGACGCAACATTCAACCAGTAAATTATCAAAGTTTACGGATCTACAACAGATCGCAAGTTTAGGTTTCAGAGGTGAAGCGATCCCAAGCATTGCATCGGTATCACAATTTAAGCTGATATCGCGTCCTGCCTCTGCCGAGCAGGCATGGTCTATTGATCATGATTTTAAACTAAAACCAGCAGCCCATGATATTGGCACAACGGTGGAAGTCCAAGAGCTTTTTTTCTCAACGCCCGTTAGGCGCAAATTTCTCAAATCAGAAAAAACAGAATATTTACATATTCAATCGTTATTGCGAGCACTTGCATTAAGCCATTTTTCAATCGGTTTTTTTGTCAAACATAATCAGCAATCACTGTATCGCTTCCCCGACTGTAAAGATAATTTTGATCAACGTGTATTGCATGTTTGTGGTCGTTCATTTTTAGAAAAAAGCATATTGATTGATAAGGAAAGTGATGGCTTGCATCTATGGGGATGGTTAGGTTTAAGTGAGTTGGCGCGTAGCCAATCCGATCGGCAATATTTTTATGTCAATGGCCGCATGGTGCGAGACAAGCATGTCAATCACGCCATTCGGCTGGTTTATGCTGACAGGATAGCGATAGGACGGTTTCCAAGTTATATCTTACATTTGCATATCAATCCCGCTCAAGTTGATGTGAATGTACATCCAGCAAAAACCGCTGTGCGCTTTGCAGAGCCAAGGACAATACATGATTTTATCTATGGCAGTTTATTAGAATGTTTAAATAAACCCATGATTTCTATTGCGTCAGAAAACAATGACGAGCAAGCCTCTGACAATCATCAAGACGATCTCAATGATCATTTCAATCAACAATATTCCGCCTCATTGTTTAAACAAAATAACGAACAAGATAAAAAATTGACGATAGATTATTTTAAATTGCTTGATGGTCAATTCATTATCGCAACCATTAAAGCAGAACCTATTTTGATTGATGTAGCGAGAGCAAGAGCTTTGTTGACGGCGCAATATCTACTTAAACGCTTTCATGCAAAGTTGATTGTCAAACGTCCGATCATGATCCCTTTGAGTGTTGAATTAGAGCAAGATGAATTGGAGTTTGTGAGCCAACAAACAGCGTTGATTGGGCAATGGGGATTTGTGTTAGAGCAAATTTCACCTTCTCAAATTTCAATCTGTTCATTGCCATCACGATTGTTTTATGCAGATGCAATCGCCGTGGTAAAACGCCTGATCGTCCTGTTAAAACGTGCTTGCCCGCCTACAGAAATTGCATCGCAACTTGCCAATCATGTCAATGATGCCGGCGTTGCGATTGAGCATGAAAGCGTGTTGCAATTACTCAATGAAATTAGTGTGTTTGAACAGTCTTTTGCAAGAGACCATTCAGCACCTTGGCGGCGGTTTGATCAACAGGCATTAGCCGCATTATTGGACGCTGGCAATGACCGATAAACCGTCTGTGATTTTTATCATGGGGGCAACGGCAACAGGCAAAACGGCATTGGCAGCACGTTTATATGAAACATTAAATTGTGAAATCATCAGTGTGGACTCGGCACTGGTTTATCGTGGCATGGATATTGGCACAGCCAAACCAAGCAAAGCATTGTTAGCGGATGTCCCGCACCATTTAATTGATATTTGTGATCCATCAGAATCTTATTCAGCTGCACGGTTTCAGCAAGATGCAAGCACTGCGATTGAGATGATTTTAGCAAAACATAAAGTCCCCGTATTAGTGGGTGGCACGGGTTTGTATTATCGTGCTCTTGAACAAGGTTTGAGCAAGTTACCAAAGGCTGATCATCGGATCCGAGCTGAACTTGAAGATGAAGCTGATAAACAAGGTTGGCAAAGCCTGCATCAACGGCTACAAAAAATTGATCCTAAAGCAGCAGCTAGGATCCATGAACATGATCGGCAACGGATCCAACGCGCATTAGAGGTTTATCTAATAACAGGACAGTCTTTATCAACGCATTGGTCTATCGCGCAAAAGCAAGTCTTACCATATTCAATTAAAAAAATTATTTTAGTACCAGAGGATCGCACACTGTTACGGGAGCGAATCAAGCAACGATTTGTAGAGATGTTAAATGTAGGTTTGGTTGAGGAGGTGCAATCTTTATACGCTCGGGGCGATTTATCATTAGCACTGCCTGCCATGCGTTTAGTGGGTTATCGCCATGTCTGGCTATATTTGACTGGAAAAATCAATTATCAAGAGATGCAAGAACAAGCCATTATTGCAACAGGGCAGTTAGCAAAACGTCAAATAACTTGGTGCCGAGGCGAGGCGAATGGCGAGTGGTACGATCCTTATAAAATAGGAATTGCTTCTCAAATTATAGAAAAACTGACTGAATCAAGCACGATTATTTAGTAGAATGAAATTGAAGTTTTAGCGCAACCCAATAATAACAATTTTAAATATAGGCACAATATTATGAGTAAGGGACATGCACATTCATTACAAGAACCTTTTTTAAATACACTCAGAAAAGAGCGCGTTCCAGTATCTATTTTTCTTGTCAATGGCATCAAACTACAGGGTCAAATAGAATCATTTGATCAGTTTATTATCTTGCTAAAAAACACAGTGAATCAATTAGTCTACAAACATGCTATCTCAACGATAGTCCCAATTAAAAACATCAATATACCACGCCAAGATGAGACTTTAAAAAGTGCAGATCGTTGAGGTTTTTTAACTCCGTTGGCATTGCAACAAACAGATATTCAGCGCGCCTTTATTGTTCAAGTCAATTTTAACAATAAGCACACGGATGATTCATTTAATGAGTTTGTCACATTAATCAATTCGGCAAATCTCAATATTGCAGACGCAATCAAGGTCACGCGCCAAGTGCCCAATCCGCAATTATTGATTGGTTCTGGTAAGGCTGACGAAATTGCTGTCAAAGCGGCTGAATCAAAAGCGGATGTTGTGATCTTTAATCATTCATTAAGCCCTGCTCAAAACCGAAACTTAGAACATCGGATCAATCTTAGAGTGATTGATCGGGTTGGTTTGATCTTGGATATTTTTGCCCAGAGAGCAAGAAGTTATGAAGGCAAATTACAGGTTGAGTTGGCACAATTACAGCATTTATCCACGCGCCTTATTCGTGGTTGGACGCATTTAGAGCGGCAAAAAGGCGGTATTGGTTTACGCGGGCCTGGCGAGACACAATTAGAAACGGATCGCCGTCTTATCATGCAACGCATCAAAATCATTAATCGGCGATTACAAAAAGTTCGTAAACAGCGAGTTTTAAGTCGGCAGCGGCGCAAAAAAAATACAATGCCAGTCGTCTCATTAGTCGGTTATACTAATGCAGGTAAATCAACCTTGTTTAATTATTTGACGGGTGCTAATGTCAAAGTCGCAGATCAATTATTTGCAACACTTGATCCAACTTTGCGCTGTATTGAAACGGCGACTAAGAAAAAGATCATCTTGACTGATACGGTCGGGTTTATTCAAGCATTACCGCATGATCTGATTGAGTCATTTCAAGCAACATTAGCACAAGTGCGAGAATCTGATCTATTACTGCATATTATTGATGTCAATCAAGCACAACGCAATCAGCGCATGGCAGACGTCAATAAAGTGATTGATTTAATCGGTGCTTCAACATTGCCGCAGATTGAAGTTTATAACAAGATTGATCAACATACGGCACAAACAGCACAATTTATTGCAGCACAGAATGGTCAAAACGATAGAATTTGGTTATCATCTTTAACAGGTGAAGGTATTGAACAATTATTGTTGATGATTGACCAACATGTTAGCCACAATAGTCGCTCTCATTTCCTGAACCTGCCCGTCACAGCAGGGCAGTTGCGAGCCAGACTATTTGATATTGGGGTTGTCAGGCATGAAAGTTTGAATGCGTTAGGCGGTTGGACGATGGAAGTGGAGTTAGAGCCGTTTAAATTGAACAAACTTTGTGAGGATGCGTGTTTAGATTTATCAAGTTTGCAGTCTTGAACAACTAACTGTTAAGATTACACCTTTGAAATAATCAAAGGTGTCAATATCAATGAATATTATTGGAGAAATCAATGGGCTGGAATGAACCGCCAAAGAATGGCAAAGATCGCGATCCCTGGGGCGACCGTGATAAAGGAGATAACCCACCAGACCTTGACGAGGTGCTTCGTAAAATCCAAAAAGGGTTTGGCGGTTTGTTTGGTAATCAATCAAATTCATCGGATAACCATCATCCAGTATTCCCGTTTATTCCGATTATTATTGTACTGATCTGTTGGTTGGTTTATGACATGACTTATTTTATTGATGAACAGGAACGTGGCGTGGCATTTCGTTTTGGTAAACATGTTGCAACGTTGAACCCTGGTTTGAATATTCGTTTGCCAAGACCGATTGAAAAAGTAACAAAGGTCAATGTTGGGCAGGTGCGTACGATTACGCATAAGGCATTGATGTTGACACAAGATGAAAATATTGTGGATGTTGAGGTTGCCGTGCAGTGGCGTATTGGTGAAGCAACCGATTATCTATTTAATGTTTACGATCCCGCTTCAACTTTACGGCAGGTGACCGAAAGTGCCGTGCGTGAGATCATTGGTAAAAGTAAACTAGATTTTGTTTTGACAGCTGGTAGAAGCGAGATCACTGAAAATATTCAACTATTGATCCAACAAACGCTTGTTGATTATGTGTCAGGAATTTATATAACAACGGTAGAAATGCAGCCTGCCAAACCGCCCGAAGAAGTCAAAGCAGCATTTGATGATGCCATCAAAGCACGAGAGGATGAGCAACGTCTTGTCAATGAAGCAGAGGCTTATCGCAATGATATCTTACCGAAGGCGCGAGGAGCCGCGGCAAGATTACGAGAAGAATCCAATGGCTATAAATCACGAATCATTTCTAAAGCCGAAGGTGAAGCCAGTCGCTTTGAGCAATTATTAGCAGAATATGAACGGGCACCAGAGGTGACACGTGAGCGTCTTTATCTGGACACGATTGAATCAGTCTTTAGCAATACTAATAAGGTGTTGATTGATGGTGATAATAGTAATAGCCTGATGTATCTGCCCATTGATCAACTGATCAAGCAGCAAAAAAATAATCGTCGTTCGGACTTAGACTCAAATCGTTCTTCTAATAATTCATCAACCTCACTACCATCTCGTAATGATATTAAACAGTATGTTGATGGTCGTCTACGGGAGATACGTTAATGTCATTTAATCCTAAAATTGTTATTCCAGTCATTGCCATTGTCTTGCTTGGCTATTTTTCATTATTTAAGATCAATCAATGGGAGCAAGCGATTGTTTTTAAATTTCGCGAGATTGAAAAATCGGATGATACTCCTGGTCTCAATGCCATGTTGCCATTTATCAACACGGTACAAAAATTTGAAAAACGCTTGTTGAATCTGGATCAAGAACCACAACGCTTTTTGACAGCTGAGAAGAAAGATGTGATTGTGGATTATTATGTGAAATGGCGTATTTTAGATGTAGAGAAATTCTATACCGCAACCCGTGGCGATATTCAAGTCGCTAATAGATTAGTCGGTCAACAAATCAATAGTGCTTTGCGTGATGAATTTGGAGACCGTACAGTTCAAGAAGTAGTCGCTGGTGAGCGCACTAAGATATTAGATGTCGTGATGGCGACAACGTCTAATTTACCTGACGAGCTTGGTATTAGAGTCGTTGATGTTCGTACCAAGCGGATTGATTTGCCTGCGGAAGTGAGTAATTCGGTCTACCAACGTATGCGCTCCGAGCGTAATCGTGTTGCAAAAGATTTCCGTGCTCGTGGCTCGGAGGCGGCTGAGCGTATTACGGCAAATGCTGATCGTGAACGTGAAATCATTCTCGCAAATGCCTATCGTGATGCGGAGATTATTCGTGGTGAAGGCGATGCACAAGCAACAGAAATCTATGCTTCTGCTTATAATAAGGATAAAGAATTTTATTCGCTTTATCGTAGCCTAAATGCCTATAAAAATAGTTTTAGCAATGGTGGTGATATTTTATTACTGGAGCCAAGTTCAAGTTTCTTCAAATATTTTAATAATCCAGAAGGACGATAAGCATTCAATATAAATTGATCGTTTTATCGTTATTTTAGGTAAAAATATCAACAGGCACGTTTCTTGAATATTATTTTTTCAGATATTTTAGCGGCACTTGCTTTAGTATTTATATTAGAAGGTTTGATGCCGTTTATCAATCCAGAGACAAGTCGTAGGATATTCTTAATGGCTACACAAATGAACAATCAAGCATTACGGTTTTTGGGTTTAATGAGTATGTTGTTTGGTTTAGTGTTGCTTTATCTTGTGCGCTAACAATGACGATTAATAATTATTGGTTACTGCCAGAGGGCATTGAAGAGATATTGCCGCCAAAGGCAATGGCACTTGAACAGTTGTGCCGACAGATGATTGATCTATGTTGTTGTTGGGGATATGAGCTTGTGATTCCGCCAATGATTGAATATTTGGAATCCTTGTTGACTGGAACGGGCGAGGATATGGATTTACAAACCTTCAAATTGACCGATCAATTAAGCGGTCGTTTAATGGGCATTCGGGCTGATATGACACCGCAAGTTGCCCGTATTGATGCACATCAATTAAAACGCAATGTACCAACCAGACTTTGTTATTTAGGCACGGTATTACATACCCGCCCAAGCAAATCGGGCGAGACGCGTTCGCCATTGCAATTAGGGGCAGAATTATATGGGCATGGTGGTATTGCTAGCGATATTGAAACAGTCACATTGATGTTGACGAGCCTGCAACAAGTCGGGATTAAACAAGCCTGTCTTGATTTAGGGCATATTGGTCTGTTTAGAACATTGAGCACCGCTTCTAGTTTAAATGCAATGCAATGCAAACAAGTGTTTGAGGCGTTGCAGCGTAAAGCGAAAGATGAACTCAAACTCCTTTATAAAACGTGGCAGATCAAAGATAAGGCAAGTTGGGCATTATTAGAGCTCAGTGATCTCAATGGCGATGTCACGGTTTTAACGGAAGCTAAAAAATTAATGCAAGGGTTGCCCGCGAATACAAAACGCGATATTGATGATCTGACAACATTATCAGAACGAATAACGGCGCAATCTGATGTTTCTATCAATATTGATCTAGCGGAGTTGCGTGGTTATCACTATCATACGGGCATGATTTATACTGTTTTTGTCCCTGGCGATGGAGAAGGCATTGCATTTGGCGGACGTTATGATGATATTGGTAGCATGTCTGAACATTCAAGAGCGGCAACGGGTTTTAGTACCGATGTTAAATCATTATTAAGATTTCAAACTGATCAAAACCGCCCAATTTCAAAAATCTACGCGCCTGCATCTTCTGATCCAACGTTACAAGAGACGATCAATGCCTTACGCAATCAGGGCAAAGTAGTGATCCAAGAACTGCAAGGACAACAAGCAACGGGTTATGAGATGGGGTGCGACAAAGAACTTGTTATAGAGCAAGGTCAATGGCTTGTTAAAAAGACAGTCAAGCCTTCTTAAGATCAACGCATTTCATAAACAGTCCATGAAGACCTCTGTATTTTGGATCAATTCCTTTAAATTAAACCTGTATTGTTAAATTCATTGAATGGCTAAAAATATCATTGTCATTGGGACGCAGTGGGGAGACGAAGGCAAAGGCAAGATCGTTGACCGACTAACCGAACATGCGACTGCTGTTGTCCGCTTTCAAGGCGGGCATAATGCCGGTCATACCATTATCATAGCAGGTCAAAAGACGGTGCTACATCTGATCCCATCTGGAATATTACACGAGGGCATTGAATGTATTATTGGCAATGGCGTTGTGTTAAGTCCACAGGCTTTGATGGAGGAAATAACATTACTGGAAAAAAGCATTGGCTCGGTGCGTACTCGGATCAAGATCAGCCAGGCTTGTCCGTTAATACTGCCTTATCATATCGCATTAGACAAGATTCGTGAAAAAATCAAAGGAAAAGCAGCAATCGGAACAACAGGGCGTGGGATTGGCCCCGCCTATGAAGATAAGATTGCCAGACGTGCTATTCGTGCGGGCGATCTAAACAATGCGGACTATTTAGCAACAAAACTTGAAGAAGTATTGGACTATCATAATTTCATGCTAACCCGTTATTATCAATGTGATGCCATTGATTATCAGGCAACTTTAGACGAGACCTTAGCATTAGCAGTAGATTTGAATCC
>VSKW01006443.1_pt1 | contig 11827 bp, 12 predicted proteins | sample 4798611 | NCBI WGS metagenome assembly VSKW01 (sample SAMN12179536, study PRJNA552185) | sponge metagenome | biome: deep-sea hydrothermal plumes; feature: spots directly above weak diffusing fluid; material: sea water; isolation source: sponge from the Crane site of a hydrothermal vent ...
AATCAACTGTACCAAGCATTTAAAAGAGATTATGGTGATGATGGAAATCTATAAAACCTTTCATATTGAGGCGGCACATCGGCTACCAAATTTGCCCGATGAACATAAATGCAGTCGCTTGCATGGGCACTCTTTTAAGATTGATATTCATGTTGCAGGCGAGCCTGATGAGGCGACTGGTTGGATCATGGATTTTGATGATATTAGCAAGGCGTTTAGACCGTTGTTTGAGCAATTAGATCATCATTATTTAAATGAGATAAAAGGACTTGAAAACCCCACCAGCGAGAATTTAGCGCAATGGATTTGGCAACGCTTGCGCTCTTCTCTACCATCGCTTTGTCGTGTTGTCGTTCAAGAAACTTGCAATACAGCTTGTATCTATACGGGCGAGTCCCAACCGCTTTAAGTTTTGATCCCGATACCTTTATTTAAAAGATACAGTGAAGTTGAAAAAAGAATGATGGTAAAACCGATTAAAATAATAAAAGCGGTGCTGATCTGAATATCGGATTCTCCTAACATCCCATAACGAAAGGCGTTGACCATATACAGTATAGGATTGAGAATAGAGACTTGTTGCCAAAATTTTGGTAACAGATCAATGGAATAAAAAACGCCACCAAGATAGATCAGTGGTGTCAGCACAAAGGTTGGTATGATGGAAATATCATCAAACTTCTTGGCAAAAATTGCATTGATCATGCCACCTAGAGAAAAGACGATAGAGGTCATAAAAACGACTGCTATTGTAATCGGCAAGCTATATAGTTTTAGTTCAGTGAAAAATAAAGCAATGATTGTGACCACTAAAGCGACAATGAAGCCACGTACAACGCCGCCTGTGACAAAGCCGATTAGAATAATAATGTTCGGGATGGGTGCTATCAACATTTCTTCAATATGGCGTTGAAATTTAGCTCCAAAAAATGACGATACAACATTGGCATAAGCATTATTGATCACCGACATCATAATGATCCCTGGGGCGATATAATTTATATAACTAAAGCCATTCATCGTGCCGATTCGGGGCCCAATTAAACTCCCAAAGATCACAAAATACAGTGCCATACTAATGGCGGGCGGCAAGATTGTTTGTACCCAAATTCGCGTAAAGCGTGTGACTTCTTTGAAGACAATCGTATTAAAAGCAATGATGGTGGTTTGAATTGGCATAGCTTATGGTGTTTTGTTATTGTCCAATAGTTCAAAAAATAATTCTTCTAGGCGAGAAGATTTATTACGCATACTGCAAATCAAGATTTGATGATCAGAAAATATTTTAAACAGATCATTAATATTTTGTTGACGCATGATTTCTACTTCAATGCTATTTGGATCAATCAAGCGTGCTTTAAATTCGTGCAAGTCAGGTAATTTTTCAAGTGGTGCGATCAGATCAAAAATAAAAGTTTCTTTATTGAGTTTGGCTAATAATTTTTTCATTGAAGTATTTTCAATAATGCGTCCTTTATCAATAATGGCAATATTTTTGCAGAGGCTTTCCGCCTCATCCAGATAGTGTGTGGTCAATACAATGGTCGTCCCGCTTTGATTGAGATTAATTAAAAAATCCCAAGTTGAGCGTCTTAATTCAACATCAATGCCAGCCGTTGGTTCGTCTAATATCAACATTGCAGGCTCATGGACTAATGCTCGGGCAATCATTAAACGCCGTTTCATGCCACCCGATAAATTTCTAGAACGCTCATGGCGGCGTTCCCAAAGCCCTAGTTGAGTCAAGTATTTTTCAGCGCGCTGTAATGCGACTTTGCGTTTGACACCATAATAGCCACCTTGATTGACAACAATATCTAAACATGTTTCAAATTGAGAGAAATTGATCTCTTGCGGCACAATGCCAATCAAGGATTTGGCGGCATTGGTTTCTGTTTCAAGATTACGTCCAAAGACACAGATTGTGCCCCCCGCTTTATTGACAAGTCCGCAAATAATGCCAATCGTTGTTGATTTACCTGCGCCATTTGGCCCAAGCAGTGCAAAAAAATCACCTTGTTGAACATCTAAATCAATACCGTGTAAAGCCACTAAACCATTACGATAGGTTTTTTCTAATTGTTTTATTTGTAATGCCAACATGCGTTAGATATTTATTTTGTTTGAGACGAGATGAAATGAAATGAAATCATTAATTGATCTAACATAGCTTAACACTATTATTGATGTTCCTATAATCATTATCATAACAAAGATACGTCAATAGAGCCTTTACATTGATTGTTTATCAGTATGAAAATCTTTAAAGTACAGTGTATGGCGATGTATTTTAGTCTATCATTTTTTAAACGGATAATATTTAGTATGAGTCGTTTTGTATGGTATCGTTTATTTTTTAAATGATATTGAATCAGTCGTTGAGATGGTATGGATCAAAAGTCAATCATGACATTTCCTTGTCTTTTTCCAATCAAGGTATTTGGTTTGGCAAAGACTGAATTTGATGCGCTAGTGGTAGAGATCATTAGGCGACATGTGCCAGATTTATCTGAAGACTCGGTGCGTTGCCGTTTGAGCGAGCAAGATCAATATGTTTCTGTTACAGTGACAATCTGGGCTAAAAGCAAACAACAGTTGGACGATATTTATTTAGAATTGACAAAAAATGAAAAAGTGCTAATGGCATTATGATAGAGATTAAAGATTTAGGGATCCAAGATTATCTTGATAGCTATCAGGCAATGCTTGCGTTGAATGCGCAATGCCAAGCTACGGATCAAATTTGGTTGTTGGAGCATAATCCTGTTTATACTTTGGGTTTAGCCGCTTGCACAACACATCTGTTAAACTGCAATGAAATCCCTGTTGTGAAAACCGATCGTGGTGGGCAGGTGACGTATCATGGCATCGGTCAACTCATTGCTTACTTATTGATTGATCTGAATAAAAGACCTTATTTTATTAAGCAGATGGTGTATTTGATTGAGCAGGCGATTATAGATTATCTACAAGAATACGATATTATTGCTGAGCGCAGACATAAAGCGCCAGGGGTTTATATACAAGGTGAAAAAATTGCCGCCTTGGGATTGCGCGTACGCAAAGGACGCACTTATCATGGGCTTGCGCTCAATGTTGATATGGATATTGAGCCTTTTAATGGGATCAATCCATGCGGTCATGTCGGTATGAAATGCACGCAACTTAAAAAGTTTGTAGGAGATATTTCAATGGATGTCGTAAAATATGGGTTATCAACGAATTTATTAAAACAGTTAGATGTGTCTAAACCGATGACCAATACACTTGCAAGCACAGGATTGAACAATGTATCAGGATAATCATTATACGCCAGTTGAACGCGATAAACGTGGCAAGCTAAAGACCAATAAACTATCCGTAGAATTATCGCCAACAGCACCATTGCTTAAAAAGCCAAGCTGGATTAAAGCCAAAGCACCGATCTCTGACAAGGTGCTAAATTTAAAAAAGACGATCCGTCAACATCAGTTGCATACCGTTTGTGAAGAGGCATCTTGCCCGAATATTGGTGAATGCTTTGGCAAAGGGACGGCAACTTTTATGATCATGGGTGATGTTTGTACGCGCCGTTGTCCATTTTGTGATGTTGGGCACGGCAAGCCTAATAAACTTGATCCCGCAGAGCCTGCTCATCTTGCCTTGGCGATCAAACGAATGCAGCTTCGCTATGTCGTGGTCACATCCGTTGACCGAGATGATCTATTAGATCGTGGCGCGGCTCATTTTGTTGCTTGCATTGAAACGATCAGAGCAGAATGTACGGATCTGAAGATTGAAATATTAGTACCCGATTTTCGTTCTAAGATTGATATGGCGCTCAATATTTTGCAACAAGCCCCGCCGGATGTGTTTAATCATAATCTTGAATCGGTGCCAAGTTTATACAAAAAAGTCAGACCTGGTGCTGATTATATGGCTTCTTTAAGTCTGCTCAAAAAATTTAAACAGATGAATCAAACCATTCCAACTAAATCAGGATTGATGCTCGGTTTGGGTGAGCATTTAGAAGAGGTCAAACAAGTATTGCAAGATTTGAGGGCGCATGATTGTGATAGCGTGACGATTGGTCAATATCTACAGCCTAGCCGTTATCATTTGCCCGTTGCGCGTTTTGTCCCACCTTCTGAATTTGCAGCACTTGGTCAGTTTGCCGAGCAGCTTGGGTTTCAAAATGTCGCCAGTGCCCCTTTAGTGCGTTCATCTTATCACGCCGATCTACAGGCGATTGGCAAAGATATTACAGCATTATGAACACCGCGATTTATTTCTTATTCAAAAAAGCCATCCTGCCGCCGACAATAAATTTTATTGCCGTGATCCTGGGCTGGTTATTATTAAAAAGATTGCGATTTTTGGGGCAGTGTCTCGTGTTTATAGGCGGCGTGTCGTTAGTCTTGTTTTCTGTGCCGCAGGTGGCTTATTTTTTAATGCAAGGGTTGCAACAATATCCAGCATTAGCACCGCCTGTTGTCATGGCTGATGAGCAAGCGATTGTCGTTTTGAGTAGTGGAAAATATCTCAATGCCAAAGAATATGGGCGGGATGTTGATGGTCCTTTGTCATTAGAACGTAATCATTACGCTGCTTTTTTACACAAACAAACAGGATTGCCAATTTTAGTGACAGGTGGTGGTAGTCATCAGGTTTCTTATGCAGCGACTATGGCAGAGACATTAATCAATAGCTTTAATGTGCATACCGTATGGAAAGAAGAGCAATCTTGGAATACAGCAGAAAATGCAACGTATTCTGCCGCTTTTTTAAAACCAAAAGGGATCCATTCTGTCTATCTAGTGACCCATGAATTACATATGCGGCGGGCGGTCATGGTATTTGAGCAGGCAGGATTGAAAGTCACTCCCGCCCCGACTATTTTGATAAAACCTGAACAAGGTTATCTCAAGTATATGCCTTCAGCAAAAGGCTTGCTTCAAACATCGTCTGTATTACATGAATATATTGGCATTGCCTGGTATTGGTTAAGGTATAATCAATCTTAACTAAAGACTGCTTATTTCTTATAAATCTGCTCAATCTTTGCATCAATTTTATCTTGTGCTAATTGAATGTGTAGCGCATCCCCAACAGTCAGCGGATCAGCATTTCTAATCAGCGCGCCTGTTTGCTTATCGGTAATGATTGCATATCCTCTTGCCAGCGTGGCTTGAGGTCCAACAGTTGTTAAGATGTGATTTGCTGTTGATAGCCGCCTTTGAGCCTTGATTAGCGTAGCACGGATAGCATGTTGTAATTGAGATTGTTGATGCGTCAATCGTTGTTGATGATGTTGAATTTGATGGCTTGGTTGTTGTTGATTAATCTTGCCTGCAAGCGTTGATAGTAAAATCTTATGTTGAGTCAAGCGTTTTTCAATATGATGATTGAAACGTAAGGCATATTCATCAAGCCGTTGCGTATATTGCTGTAACTGTTGTTTGGGGTGCGTTAATCGTTGTAGCAATAGGGCAAGCCGTTGCCGTTGTTGTTTAATGTATTGTTGTAGACAATGAAATAACTGTTGTGCATAACGGGCTAACTGTAACAAGACTTTAGTTGTATCTGGGCTGGCTAATTCAGCGGCGGCAGATGGCGTGGGTGCGCGTGCATCTGCGACAAAATCAGCAATAGAAAAATCAATTTCATGCCCAACGCCACAAATCAAAGGCGTTTTACAATTAAAAATAGCCCATGCCACGCACTCTTCATTAAATGCCCATAAATCTTCTAACGAGCCACCACCTCGGCTCAAGAGTAAAACATCACATTCTTGCCGTTGATCGGCTATTGCAATCATGCGCGCAATTTTTTCTGCCGCACCATGTCCTTGAACAGGGCTTGGATAAATTAGGATCTGCACTGAAGGGTAGCGGCGTTTTAGGATGCTCAGAATATCATGGATGGCAGCGCCTGTTGTGGAGGTAATAATGCCAATGGTTGCTGGAAATGGCGGCAGGGGCTTTTTATGTTGCGCGTCAAATAAACCTGCAGTGGCCAGTTTTTGTTTCAAGTTTTCAAAGGTCATTTGTAAGACACCAGTTCCAGCAGGTTTCAGTGATTCAATGATTAATTGATATTCGCCACGAGCTTCATAAACACTAATCTTTGCGCGTGCTAGAACTTGCATCCCATCTTTTGGTTCAAAGCGCATACCCGATTGACGATTTTTGAACATGGCACAACGAACCTGCGCATTGTTGTCTTTTAAGGTGAAATAGAGATGCCCCGATGTGGGTTTGCTTAAGTTTGATAGTTCGGCTTGGACCCAGATGATGGGCAGGACATCTTCTAGTATCGTTCTAACCGTGCGATTTAAACGGCTAACGGTATAAATCTCATTTGCACTAGGGTTTGTTTTAGACATCAGTCAATAGTAAGCCAAAATAATCAATAGACAAAGAATAAGATCGCTTGCCGATGGCTCGTCAGTGATTATAATAACGGGCTATTCAAATTCTAATGTTTAGGAGCGATGATGATCATTACTGAAGAAGCACTGACTTTTGATGATGTGTTGCTGATCCCCGATTATTCTGAAGTCTTGCCCCGTGAAGTTTCTTTGCAGACCCAGTTGACGCGGGATATTACACTCAATTTGCCGATTGTCTCAGCTGCGATGGATACGGTAACAGAATCCAATTTAGCGATTGCTTTAGCGCAAGCAGGCGGTATCGGAATCATTCATAAAAATATGACCCCAGAGCAACAGGCTAAACATGTTCGCCGAGTCAAAAAATATGAAAGCGGCGTGATTAAAGAGCCGCTAACAGTGCCCCCATATACAAGCATTCAAGAGGTTATTGAACTCACTCGGGCAAAGAATATATCGGGCGTGCCCGTTGTTGACAATGAAAAACTATTAGGAATTGTTACAAGCCGTGATTTTCGGTTTGAAAACAAAACGGATGATCCGGTACGCAATATTATGACCCGCAAGGAAAATCTCGTTACGGTTAAAGAAAATGCAAGTAAAGAAGAGGTGCGAGCGTTATTACATAAACATCGTATTGAAAAAGTATTGGTTGTGAATGATCAATTTCAGTTAGTCGGTTTGATCACAGTAAAGGATATGCAAAAGGTCTCGGAATATCCGAATGCGTGTCTGGATGATGCCGAGCATCTACGGGTTGGCGCAGCTGTTGGTATCGGTAAAACTTCAATGGAGCGGGTTGAGGCTTTGGTAGATGCCAATGTTGATGTTATTGTGGTTGATACCGCTCATGGTCATTCTAAAGGCGTTTTGGATATGGTTCGGTGGATAAAGACTCATGCTAACAATACACAAATCATTGCTGGCAATATTGCCACAGGAGTTGCCGCCCTTGCCTTGATTGATGCGGGGGCAGATGCGGTGAAGGTCGGCATTGGGCCAGGTTCAATTTGTACAACGCGCATTGTCAGCGGGGTGGGTATGCCGCAAATATCAGCTGTCGCAAATGTGGCAAATGCCTTGAAAGGGAAGGGGATCCCATTGATTTCAGATGGCGGTATACGTTATTCCGGCGATATTGCGAAAGCTTTGGCAGCAGGTGCTTATAGTACAATGATGGGTAGCATTTTTGCTGGAACAGAAGAAGCCCCTGGTGAAGTGGAACTGTATCAGGGGCGTTCTTACAAGTCTTATCGTGGCATGGGTTCTTTGGGTGCGATGGCGGGGCAACACGGCTCTTCTGATCGCTATTTTCAAGAGCATGATGAGGTTGAAAAATTAGTGCCAGAAGGCATAGAAGGTCGCGTTCCTTATAAAGGATCGTTGGCTGTGATTGTCCACCAGTTGATGGGCGGTGTTCGTGCAGCCATGGGGTATACGGGTTGTGCTAATTTGAAAGAATTACGCGAGCATGCCAAATTTGTTCGGATCACCAATGCAGGTTTTAAAGAAAGCCATGTACATGATGTTGCGATAACGAAAGAATCACCAAATTACCGTGTTTAATGTTGGCAGCAGATCAATGCTAGGTTTATGACCGATATTCATTCTGAACGGATCTTAATCTTAGATTTTGGTTCGCAATACACACAGCTTATTGCACGACGTGTACGTGAAGCAGGAGTTTATAGCGAGATCCATCCGTTTGATATGGACGAGCAGGCATTAGTCGCATTTCATCCCAATGCGATTATTTTATCGGGCGGTCCAGAATCGGTGACAGCTTCCAATCAAATTAAAGCACCTACCATAATCTTTACTATGGGATGTCCGCTATTAGGAATTTGTTATGGAATGCAGACTATGGCGGCACAGTTAGGTGGTGCGGTTTCTCATGCAAGTGCGCGTGAGTTTGGTTATGCTCAAATCAGAGCGCGTGGTCATTCAAAGTTATTAAATGGGATCCAAGATGAAAGCAGTACAAACGGACATGGCTTGTTAAATGTTTGGATGAGTCATGGTGACCAGGTTGAGACGCTACCAGATGGTTTTAAGGTGATCGCCTCAACGGATAATACCCCGATTGCTGGGATCGCCGATGAATCCAGAGGATTTTATGGCTTACAATTCCATCCTGAAGTCACGCATACATCTCAAGGGCAGGCGATCTTACAACATTTTTTGCATGAGATTGTAGGTTGTCATGGTCTTTGGACATCCGCCAATATTGCCCAAGAGCAGATTGCTAAAATCAAAATGCAAGTTGGACAAGATGAAGTCTTATTAGCGTTATCAGGTGGGGTTGATTCTGCCGTTGTGGCGGCATTATTGCATGAGGCGATTGGCGCGCAGTTGACCTGTGTCTTTGTAGATAATGGACTATTGCGTCTTAATGAAGGCGATGAGGTTATGCAAACCTTTGCTGAGCAAAGAGGGATAAAAGTGATACGGATCAATGCCGAGCAACGTTTTCTTGAGCGGTTACAAGGGATCACTGATCCAGAGGACAAGCGCAAGATCATCGGCGCGGAATTTATTGCTATTTTTGAACAAGAGGCAAAGACTCGTTTTCAAGATTTGCAGTGGTTGGCACAAGGCACAATCTATCCAGATGTGATTGAATCTGCTGATGCAAAGAGCGGTAAAGCGCATGTGATAAAATCGCATCACAATGTTGGCGGTTTGCCAGATAATATGAAACTGCGCTTGTTAGAGCCTTTGCGGGATTTATTTAAAGACGAAGTTCGTGAGCTTGGCATACAACTTGGATTGCCAACAGAGATCGTTTATCGGCATCCGTTTCCAGGTCCGGGTCTTGCGGTTCGTATTTTAGGTGAAGTCAAAAAAGAATATGCTGATTTATTGCGCTGTGCGGATCATATTTTTCTTGAGGAATTACATCAACAGGGTTTGTATGATTCTGTTAGCCAAGCCTTTGTTGTGTTTTTGCCAGTGAAATCAGTAGGTGTTATCGGTGATGCCCGTTGCTATGATTACGTTGTCTCATTGCGCGCTGTGGAGACTGTTGATTTTATGACGGCACATTGGGCGCATCTGCCTTATGAGTTTTTGGATCATGTCTCTAATAGAATTATTAATGAAGTGCATGGTATATCGCGCGTGACTTATGATATTTCAGGTAAACCACCGGCGACGATTGAATGGGAATAGTTCAAGTTGCCTTATTGGTTGATTTTAGATTTAAGATGATAAGTAGTAACTGAAGGGAGGAAAAGATGAAACGACGACTACGTTCTATTTTCAAGCATTACCCAATGTTCAGAAAGCATAAGAAAGAATGGTTGGCACAAGGCGGAAATATAACACACAATTATATGATTCTTGATGATTATAGGGATAGTGCTGGGACTGCTAAAGGACACTATTTTCATCAAGATTTATTAGTGGCAAATTTTATTTTCAAAGACAATCCAAAACGTCATATTGATATAGGTTCTAGGGTAGATGGTTTTGTTGCACATGTTGCAAGTTTTAGAAAAATTGAAGTCATAGATATTCGTCCACTGCCACAGTCCGAACACAAGAACATCCAATTTAACCAAGCTGATTTAATGAAACCTCAAGAAATTGGCGAAACAGAATCTTTGTCGTGTCTGCACGCGATTGAGCATTTTGGGCTTGGGCGTTATACCGATCCAATAGACGTTAATGGGCACGAGAAAGGCATCAATAATTTAGTCAAGTTAGTGAAGCAAGGTGGGCGTTTGTACATAAGTTTTCCAATAGGGTATGAAGACGAAGTTCACTTCAACGCACATAGAGTTTTTCATCCTAAATCAATTCTTGCAATTCCAAGTATTGCAGAAAATATGGATTTGATTCGTTTTGACTATGTTGATGATAATGGTGATTTACACTTAAATACAGAAGTAGATAGTGCGGTAAGGAAAACAAAATATGGTTGCGGTATTTATACATTTGAGAAACGTTGCTAATCTATAGCTTTTGAAAATGAACGAATGGTATGACAGCCTAAAAATCGGCAGAATGGTGGATAGTCGCACAACTTACACAAACACGTTGAGGCGTATGGAAAATTAATATTAATGAATTAAAATGATTGAGGTGAAAATTAAAAATGATTGAATTAAAAACATTAAAAGGCTTTCCTGTTAATGTCGCCGAGACTGCCGCCGAAGATGTCAGTTTAAAATTTGATTATAATGATTTAACTCAAGCATAAAATTATTATGAAGAAAATGGCTATGTTATAATTAGAAATGTATTGACGCAAGAAATCTGCGACCAGGCTAGAACGCTTTGGCGTAAAGAGATCAAAAACGCATTATTTAAGAACATCAAAACTTGTGCTTTATATACGGTTTTAAATTTAAAGAATGCTGTGCAAAATAGCATTAAACATTGTAGGATAGTTCAATCAAATTCGCGTTCGTAGCTCAACTGGATAGAGTATCGGGCTTCGAACCCGAGGGTTGCAGGTTCGAGTCCTGCCGAGCGCGCCAATCTGATCGGTTAAAAAGCAGTACAAATTTTTATCTTGCTGATATTTGACGATGTCGTTCTTTATTTGAATAGATTATGTTTATCAAGTATATTGACTATAATAAACTTATGTTTTGGAGCCCGCTAACAATGAATGATAAAAGTCCAGAAATGACTGAAGTTAAGACGATGTGGTCAGAAAGCCTGCTTGAGACGCTTTATATTGGCTTGAGAAAAGATAAGGGCGATGACATCATTCAAGAAGTCATCGTTGATTTAAGAGCGAAAAAATATGATGATAAATACATCATCAATAAGGTTACAAAACGTGTCGGTCCAGAGGCTGCAAAAAGAATAGAATCGTTATTGTCAGGTGGTAAATCAACTAAATCAACTAAAAATAGTAACCTTAGTAAGGCTGATCAAGCAAGAGCGAATGCTGCCAAGAAGCGTCAAGAAGATAGTTTTTTTGGTAAAATAATGAAAGCATTCTTTAAAAAATAAGAGGCTAATGCTTATTTAAGAAGATTAATGTACAAGATATTGAGTCGGTAGATAAGTCCCATGCGAGGATAAGTCTATTAAGCCAATCGTATTGTTATCCTCAACTTCTACCATAAGGTGCGTTCTAGAAATATCTCTTAGAATTGGATCAACCGCAATATCATTTTTAGTATCACGCCCAATGCAATTTTTCCCATGATGTAAAAGATAGTTTTTGCCTGCTTGGTCAAGAAAGCGAATATTGGATTGGTCACAGATCAGTTTGTATGGGTTGTTGGATAATAAAATAGCGATTTCTTTACCAGAATTCATCTTTATAATAACTTTTTCACCTTTTGGCATTCTGCCAATATCAAGATTGTGATCGCTTGGCACGGAATCCGTTTTTTCTTTTTGAGGTTCATTGAAGTTGATAGTTTCTAAAGTAGGGAATGCCATGTCTTGTTTTTTATGAGCATAAAAATATTTAATGATTTCTTGTCTAGATGC
>VSKW01015314.1_pt1 | contig 11741 bp, 11 predicted proteins | sample 4798611 | NCBI WGS metagenome assembly VSKW01 (sample SAMN12179536, study PRJNA552185) | sponge metagenome | biome: deep-sea hydrothermal plumes; feature: spots directly above weak diffusing fluid; material: sea water; isolation source: sponge from the Crane site of a hydrothermal vent ...
ATCTGTAGATGTGGTCGCAATTCCTTATTTAGAAGTGGGACAATCTAGTAGCGGTATTGCCAGCCTCGCTATTCAATATGGCAAACGTATCGTTTTTGCCGATACTCACCTTATCACCGAGCTTGTCCCATTTTTGAATAAACGCCCTTTTGTGTTTGATGTCGCTGCCTCCACCAGTTTGGTTAGCGCTGTAGAGCAGTGCCTCGCAGAAGATGAAAAGAGCATTTACTTCAATGGTTATGATTTTAGCACTAATATCACTGCTAATTTACACGCCTTGCAAATTGAAGATTGATATGGAAAAACACGAAAAAATAATGGTCACAGGGGCGCAAGGCTTGGTCGGCAGTAACTTGCTTGAACATTTGGCACAAGAAGGTTATGAAAATATAATTCCTGTCTCTCGTCTAGAGTGCGATTTAGAAAATCAGGCACAAACACTTGCCTTCATACAAGACCACAAACCCGATTATATTTATCACGCTGCCGCACGTGTTTATGGAATTATAGGGAATATTCAGAACAGAGCCTCGTCATTTTATAACAATGTTATGATAAATAGTAATGTCATACATGGGGGGCATCTCGCCTCTGTAAAGAAAATAACAGTCGTCGGTACGACTTGCATTTATCCACACCCTGCCCCCGCTCCTTTATTGCGAGAGGATATGGTTTTTCTTGGACAACCCCATGAAAGCGAAATCAGTTATGCGCATGCTAAACGTGCAATGCTGGCAATGTGCCAAGCCTATGAGGATAGTCATAACCTTAACTGGGCATATATTGTTTCGTGTAACCTGTTCGGTGATAATGATACCTTTGATACGCAAAACGGACACGTCGTACCATCGTTAATTAAAAAATTCTATGATGCAAAACAATCGGGTGGTGATGTTCATGTTTGGGGTGATGGCACTGCTCTGCGCGAGTTTCTTTATGTTAAAGATATGGCAAAAGTTTCGCTTGATATTATGCGGCAGATGAAAGGCACTGTTAATATCGGTAATGAGAATATTTACACAATAAAACAAATCGTTACCATGCTGGAGGAAATAACAGAAATAAAAGGAAATATCATTTGGGATACGGATAAACCAAATGGACAGGCCTTTCGTCAACACGATATATCACGTTTGAAAGAAATTGATTTTCAACCGCAATGGTCTATCAAGCAAGGTTTGCAAGAGACATGGGATTGGTATTGCCAAAATACTGCTGACGCTAAAACAGAATCAAAAACAAATTAATATAACCCTACATATCAATGGCAGAGGTCAGGCGTTCAAAGGCGGTGATGAAATCGGTTTTGAATTGCTGGACGACTTGTGCGGTTGACAATTGCTCGGACATAAGCCCGACCCCCTGCCCGACCCAATAAGTGGCGAGTTCTTTTGCGCCGTCATGTCCCCCTTGCGAGAGTTTATCAATACGCGCCAATACTGGTTCCACGACCAGACTTTGCAATGGCATAGGCAGAGCCGTTGGGGCGGCATCGCTTTCCCATGCGTCCGTCCAGGGGCTGCGCAATTGGCGTGAATGTTTGCCTGTGCGTGCCCGAGAACGCACCGTATCACGAGAGGTCGCTGCCAGCATTTTTTCTTTTACGATGGGATTGGTTTCGGCTTCTATCGTTGCCAGCCAAACAGAACCACACCAAGCACCCGCCGCCCCCATAGACATCGCCGCCGCCATTTGCTCGCCCGTGGTTATGCCCCCTGCGGCAAGCACGGGCACATCGGCACCAATCTTTTCTAACTCCCTACATATTTCGGGGATTAAGACCATCGTTGAAACCTCGCCGCAATGCCCCCCTGCTTCGCCACCTGCCGCAATGAGGACATCAACCCCAGCAGCCACTTGTGCGATGGCGTGTTCTTTTGCGCCGACCAATGCCCCTGTCGCCACACCATGTTGTTCTGCCATCGCTTTCATAGATTGCGGCGGCACACCCAGCGCATTAACAATGATTTTAATCGGGTGTTGGAAAGCAACTTGCATACTGGCAATCGCCCCCTCTTCTTGGAGGTTCTGGCTGAAATTACTGCTAGTCACTGGCGCGGCTTCATCGGCGGTAACAATGTTGTAATCTGCCAGCAGTTTTTCTACAAAATCACGATGCTCTGCGGGAATAGATTTACGCAAAGCCTCCTCATCTATTTTTTCGCCCTTGCCTTCAAACTTATTGGGCACGATTAAATCTACCCCATAAGGCTTGCCGTCAATATGGGCATCTATCCATTCTAACTCTTCCTTCAATCGCTCTGGGGGGTGATTAACCGCACCCAATACACCCATGCCCCCCGCCCGAGAGACCGCCACCACAACATCACGACAATGCGTGAAAGCAAAAAGCGGAAACTCTATGCCAAACTTTTCTGTAATTGCGGTTTTCATAATGATTGCTCCCTTATATTAATTGCTGCCATATTCTACATAGATCGGCGAAGACCATGCACGTTCTTCCACCATACCGACACAATCATCGCTGGCGGGTGTGCGGTCATCGCCATAGCAAATGTTGAGCGATATGCAATTGCCGTCTTTATCGTAAGTGCAACGCAGATTATCAGCATTTATTTTCTCTGTTGGTTCTTGTATGGCACGCGCATAATAAGTCGCCATACGACCAGACGAGGAAAACTCTGGATCTGTAAATGAAAAACTACACCCATTACTATTGGTGTCGCATTCATGGGTGAGCCAGTTATCGTCTATCAAGTCTGCCACATTTTCATTACGGGAAACTTGCGGACGAATACGCACAATTTCAATGCGGGAGATTTTAAGGCGTTCATTAGACGGATTAAAACACTCATTAGCGCAGAGTTTTTGAATACGCTCTGCCCCTAGCACATCTTGGGCTTGGTCGGGGCAGCCTTCTTTTTGTTTATAGGCACCCACAGCCTTGACTTCAAAATTTGGGGATTGCGTGCGTTGTGTGGTGCTGCCCATCATCACACCATCATTGGTGTTGAACCAAAGCAGAATACGAGCGCCACTTGTGCCATAAGTTTCGCGTCTTTCCATAGCGGCAAAAATTTCTTCTCGTGAGCGGCCTTCGCTATGGACGGCGGCTAGCCCCCCTGTCGTCCAGAAACTGGCTTGGCGTTCCATTTCAGTCGCACGAAAGCCCAATGAGGCGACCACTTCTGGGTCTAATTCTAGGGCTTCATCGGCAACCTCGCCTTTGGGATAGGTGCGCTTGCGCCATGTCTCGGATAGATGCACGGCTTCTGTATTGCGTAGTCTATCCACTTCTTTATAGCCTGTGCCGGGTCGTGCTCTGTGATTATCGCTTGCGGCAATGAAGCCCCAGTTTAATCGTGTCGTATTATCGGGGTCGTCAAAGTTTCTTATAGCCAGACCATATTGTACACTATTGCCTGGGCGATAACCAAAGGAAGGCAAGAAGCAATCTTTGCACTGCCCTGCATCTAGCCATTCTTCTATTTTTGTGCCGGGTACAGAAAGGTGCGCCGCCACACTAGATTGCGCGGCAAGATATCGTGCTTCTTTTGCTCTGGCGGTGCAAGTGTTTGCGTCTTCGCCATTGTCTAGGCAACGCGCTTTAACAATCTCTCCCGCCCGATGACACATTGGCAGATAATCTTTTGTCGGGGCGGGGCAAGCATAAGTGCCATCGGCTTGTAATGTCACAGCCCTAAAATCTCTGTATTCTTCTGAATTACCGTGCCCTGACATTATCTCTACTAGAGGAAAAGCATCGGGGCGTTGGTCTGCCTTTAAGTGCTTGTCAAATTCCACCCCTGCTGGTGTGTAAAATCCCCATGTTGTGCCGTGGGGAATGACGAGGGGATCAACCTTCTGTTCCTCTAGGCTTTTGATGAGTGTGCCGGGTGTTTCGGCAATTTCAAAGCACGAAGCGGGAAGTTTATCGGCGCTTATAGTGGCATCGCAAAGGGGAACATTGGCGGCTTCATCTAGGAAGCGGCGAATATCGTAATAGTCTTGCCGATTGGCGGGATCTAATAGCGGCAAGGCTAATGGCACAAGCGATTTGCCACGTGTCCGCAAAGCATTTGTTGAAACACCGCCCGATGCGATAGGGCGTTTTGATAGTTTCTCATCTTCTAAATCACGGAAAATAACATTTTTATGTCCGTAATGTGTGGCGGGGGTGGCGCCGACTTGTGTCCATTCAAAGCCGATAAAACTAACCATATCATCTTGTGAAACCGCATTACAAGCACGGATACTTTCTTTGGCATCCGACCAGCGTTTTGGCGTAGAGGCTTCGGCGTGGTCGGTAATCGCCCAGAAATCTAGTGCCGAACAAAACCGAGCATAATCACACGCATCTGCCAGAGGGTGCGACCCCTCCCCCCCATAAATGGGAAGCGACCACAAAAAGGCATCGGTAGAGTTTGTCGTATGGACGTGTAAATCACCAAACAATATCTGTTTTGTGTCGCCGCCAATACGAGCCGCCGCATTCGCCTGATTATCTATCCGTGCCGTCACACTTTGCGCCGTACGTGGGCTGGTGCCGATAATCGTGCCGCTATCGCGCGTTCTGCCAAAGAAATCAAACGCAGCACCAAAGGCGTAAAGTGCCACCAATGCTATTACCGCAATCCCTGTAATCTTTATGTTCCGTGCCATTAGTTTCTCTCCCTATTATTTTCTTGCTCTTAACTTAAAAGTCGCACTGGCAGTCGCCACCAATTCATCTTGGTTATTATGCAATATCGCTTCCACAAATGCCACAGATTTTCCAAGACGCAAAACAGACCCAAAGGCTTTGTAATGCCCCACATAACCCGCTTGTAGATAACATGTCTTTAGCTCCAATGTCACATGTCCTAGATATTTATCCATATCCAATGCGCCGCGAATGGCAACGCCACAAGCCGTATCCAGCATTGTCGCATACGCCCCGCCATGCAGAATATCTTGCAAATTCAAAAACTGCTCGCCAATGGTGAAATGCACCTCAGATTTGCCCTCACTCATAGAAATAATCTGCCGCCCTATCATATCGGACATAGGCGAAGTGATAGCGGTATTCGTATTTATATCTTTCGGTAGCTCACGCATATATTACTGACCAAAACTTTCATGGGACGCCAAACGCTCCATATAAGCCGTCAAGTTTTTATGCGTAGGGGAAACACCCATTTTCAGTGCCGCCCCAAACTCCATCATCCCGAAAAATATCGGGTCGGCATAGCTTAAGCGTTCGCCACACATAAAAGTTTTACCCGCCATCTGCTTATCAAGCCAAGCCATACCACCTTCTGCCATCGCAAAGGAAGGTTCCGATAACCCCTCGTGTATAGGAATACGACCAGCGAAAAAATCTTTCCCCGCGCCATGGCGGAAGCCATTCATAAACGGTGCTATAATCCAATAATCCATCTGGCGCACACGCATTCGTGTTTCAGCACGTTCTTCTGCTGTGTTGCCGCCCAAAGATGGGTCGGGCTTAATCTCGTCCAGATATTCCGCAATCGCCGAAACTTCTGCAATGGCGAAGCCACTATCGGTGATTAAACACGGCAATTGCCCCGCCGGATTGATTGCTTTATATGCGGGCGCACGATTATCGCCTTTTAGCATATCAATCTCTATCCATTCGGGTTCTATGCCCTTTATCTTTAGAATAATCGCCAACGCACGAGGGTTTGGGGCGGGTGATGTTGATGTATAAACTTTCATAATGGTCTCTCCCTTTTTGTGATTTAGCTTAAAACTGCCATATCTTCACGTGCGAATGGTTTTAGTTGCTCAAACTGCCCATCACGGATTTTGTTTGCCCAATCAGGGTCTGTCAATAATGCCCGACCAACACCGACTAAATCAAATTCCCCAGCGTCTAGGCGGGTGATGAGGTCGTCAATCGGGGCGGCTTGCGAGCCTTCCCCTTGAAACGCCGCAATGAAATCCCCCGCCAGACCAACAGAGCCAACGGTTATCGTTGGAATGCCTGTAAGTTTTTTAACCCACCCTGCAAAGTTAAGAGTTGAGCCTTCAAATTCTGGCTCCCAAAAACGCCTTGTAGAGCAATCAAAGCAATCTATCCCCGCCTCTATCATAGGCTGTAGGAAGGCTTTTAGCTCATCGGGCGTGGGGGCGAGTTTTGTTTCAAAGTCTTGTTGTTTCCATTGCGATATGCGGATGATAAGCGGGAAGTCTTCCCCGACTTCGGCACGTGCTTTGGCGATAATATCGGCGGCGAAACGTGTGCGTTGTTCAAGTTGTCCCCCGAACTCATCATCGCGCGTATTTGTGCCGTCCCAGAAAAACTGGTCAATCAAATAGCCGTGTGCGCCGTGAAATTGGGCGCCATCAAAGCCCAAGCGTCGTGCTTCATACGCCCCTTTCGCAAAGGCATCTATGATAGATTGCACTTCTGATTTATCCAATGCCACGCCAGTTTCTTTACCCGGATATTTTAGCCCCGATGGTGAAACGGTTGCGGCACTAGGATTTGGTCCTGTCTCCTTCGGGCGCATTGCCCCTTGATGCCATAATTGCGGCATAATCAAACCACCCGCATCATGGACTTCATCGGCAACCCTTTTCCAGCCCTTTAATGATTCCGCTTCATGGAAGTTCGGCACTTTTTCATCATTGCTTGCTGATGGGTGGTTAATCGTTGTGCCTTCTGTTATAATAAGCCCCACGCCTCCTTCTGCTCTGCGGCGGTAATAACGCGCAACAGAAGCGTCTGGCACACCACCCGGCGAAAAACTACGGGTCATCGGTGCCATAACAATGCGATTGGCTATTTCTAAATTCTTTATGGTGAAGGGGCTAAATAAGGCGGGATAATTCATAAGGCTCTCTTTCTATATATGTGTGGAGCAAAGACACTAAACCACCCGCAAAGCATAGACAAGCATAAATAAGCAGGGTAAACAGAAACTATGACCGAAATCCGCACAGCAAAATTTCGTATCGGTGCTCTCGTGAAGCATCGGCTATTCCCCTTTCGGGGCGTCATATTTGATGTCGATCCTGTCTTCGCAAACACCGAAGAATGGTGGCAATCTATCCCTGCCGAAGTGCGTCCGCATAAAGACCAGCCCTTCTATCATCTATTTGCCCAAAACGATGACAGCGAATACATCGCCTATGTATCAGAGCAAAATCTGCTGCCCGATAACAGCGAAGAACCCGTGCGACACCCGCAAGTGAAAGAGATATTTGAAGATTTTGACGGAAAACGATATGCCATTCGCCCCGAAAACACACATTAAAACACACATTAAAACACCCCCTAAAGCACACCATAAGGGGGCGTCGCTTTATGTTTTTGTTTCGTAAGATATTTCGTTTTTTTGGGCGGATGATTATTCGCTATATCCAAAAGCCTACGGGGAATTATCGTCCCTATCAGTTTATACCTCTGGCGGAACTGGAATCCTGCCTGAAACCGGGCGATGTGCTGCTGGTGGAGGGAAATCAACGTATATCAACCGCCATTAAGTATCTGACGCAATCGACATGGTCGCATGCGGCTTTGTTTGTCGGGCGTGAGGCGGGGTTTACCGATAAATACGGACAAGCCGCCTCCCTCATTGAAGCCGATGTGGAAGATGGCGTCATCACCTCCAGCCTGACGAAATATCTCGGCTATAATACACGGATATGTCGCCCCATATTGATTACCAACGATGATAGAGAAAACGTCATAATCTATGCCCAGAAGGCTTTGGGGCAGACCTATGACATCAAAAATGTCATGGATTTGGCACGATATTTATTGCCACAACCCCCTGTTCCCCAAAGCTGGCGGCGGCGGCTGATATCGCTGGGCAGTGGCGAACCGACCCAAGCGATATGCTCCACCCTGATAGCCAAAGCCTTCCAATCTATTCGCTATCCAATTTTGCCCCATATCACACAAGAAAATAACCGAGAAATCCTACATATTCGGCATCATTCGCTGTTTACGCCTCGTGATTTTGACCTATCACCCTATTTTTCTGTGATAAAACCAACCATAGAGAAACAACCCGACTATAAGGCTTTTGAGTGGCGAGAATTTTCAAATAAATTAGAAAATAAATCATAAAATACAATGCAATATATAAAAAACATAAATCAATACTTTATAGTGTCGCTATGTCTTTTGGCGCTCACCTTATCGGCGGCTCATGCCAATGATATAAGCGATGCCTTGCGTGATGAGATTGATAGTGAATTAGCGGCAGAATTCGGGCTATCGCATAAACATGGGCTGGCAATTTATGGTGAACCGCAATTAGCGGCTGGATTTACACACTACCCCGCCTCCAGCCTTGAAGCCCAATCGGGTGGCACATTGCGTATGGCACGGCTTGGTAGTTTTGATAGCCTCAACCCTTTTTCGGTGCGTGGCAAAGCGGCACTCGGCATAAGGGAGCGGGTTTTTGAAAGCCTATTAGACCGCCATTATGGCGAGTCCTTCACCAGTTATGGATTATTGGCGCAATCGGTGGAAGTTGCCGATGATTTCAGCTGGGTGCGATTCTATATAAACCCCGCCGCCCGCTTTTCTGATGGCGCGCCTGTGACCACCGCTGATGTCGCCTTTTCGTGGAACCTATTGAAGGGGGAAGGTCGCCCCAATCATCGCTTCTATTATAGCAAAGTGGCACATATAGAGAGCGATGATAGCAGTATTCTTTTCACCTTCACCGCCCCCGACCGAGAACTACCCCTGATTATCGGGCTTATGCCGATTCTACCGCAGCATATTTATGATATTCGCAATATCAAAGCGGCATCGCTGGATACGCCTATTGGATCTGGGGCTTATGTCATAGAGGGCTTTGATACAGGGCGGCGCATTATGTATCGCCGCAACCCCGATTATTGGGGGCTTAACCTGAATGTTAATCGGGGACGGCATAATTTCACCCATATCAGCGAGGATTATTACCGAGACGATGCCACCGCCTTTGAAGCCTTCAAAACAGGGGCGGCTGATGTTTGGTTCGAGCATAATCCTCTGCGTTGGCGCAATGGTTACGACTTCCCCGCCGCAAAAGATAAACGCATAACCCGCCAGACTATCGCCCTTGGTATTCCCTCTGGATTACGCGCCTTCGTTATGAATACCCGCCACGAGCCATTATCGCACCTTGCCTTGCGCCAAGCGTTGGATCTTATGTTTGATTTTGAGTGGGTCAATAAAACCTTCTATGACAATGCCTATAGTCGCACCCAAAGTTATTTCGGCAATACTGAATTGAGTGCCTTTAATCGCCCCGCTTCAGATGCAGAGCGGGTGCTTTTGCAGGACTCCACCATTGATAGGGTGATATTGCGAACAGGCTATCGTGCCCCTGTTAGCAACGGTAGCGGACGCGACCGCCTATTGCGCCGTCAAGCAACAGCACTGCTAGAAAATGCCGGCTTTCAAATCCGAGACCAACAACTCTATGACCCCAATGGCGAAGCCGTGCGTTTGCGTTTGCTCGTTAATCGCCGCCCGCACGAACGCATTGCCTTAGCGTGGGCTAGAATGGTAAAGCAAATCGGCGTGGATTTACAAATACGCCTTGTTGATGACAGCCAATATCAACGCCATCTACAAAACTTTGATTATGATATAATCCTTTATGATTATTACGCCTCGCTATCGCCGGGTAACGAGCAAGCTTTTTATTGGGGGGCTGAAGCGGCGACAACACAAGGCAGTCGCAATTATGCTGGTATCCAAGATGCGGGGTTAGACAATGCCATCGCCGCCCTTACCCAAGCGCAAGATAAGCAAGGCTTCACAACAGCAGCCCGTGCCATAGATAGGGCGCTAATGGGGGGGCATTATTTCGTGCCATTATTCCACACCCCGACACAATGGATAGCCCAATGGCAACACTTACAACACCCGCTAGAGACATCTTTGTATGGCACAAGACTTGACACGTGGTGGATTTCCCTTAAAGAATAGGTTCATGTTTTATACACAAATGGATAGTCCGATAGGAAATCTAGTGCTGACATCAGACGGCACAGCCTTAACAGGCATATTCCACCCCCACCAAAAACGTTATGCAAAAATTTTAGAAAACAGCAAGCAACAATCCGCTTTATTTGCCGATGCGCTGGCACAATTACAGGAATATTTTGCAGGCACCCGCAAGACATTTACATTATCGCTATCACCGCACGGCACAGCCTTTCAACATAAAGTGTGGGAGGCATTGTGTAAAATCCCCTATGGGGAAACGACCAGTTATATCGGTATTGCCAAATCGCTCGGCAAACCAACCGCTAGTCGTGCCGTCGGTATGGCAAATGGTAAAAACCCCCTACCCTTTATCGTGCCGTGTCATCGGGTGATTGGTAGTAATGGCAAACTAACAGGCTATGCGGGCGGGCTGGAAATGAAACAATGGCTGCTCACCCACGAAACAAAATACAAATAAAAGGATAAAAATTATGGCAACAGGGCCACTCAGCGGGGTAAAGATTGTAGAATTCGCAGGTATAGGACCCGGACCATTCTGTGCCATGCTTCTATCAGATATGGGCGCAGACATTATCCGTATTGATAGAAAAGGTGCCAAAGGTAGTGGCAAAAATGACATCACAAATCGGGGGCGACGCTCCATCGCGCTAGATCTAAAAAAACCCGAAGCCGTAGAGGCTTGCTTGCAACTCATAGAAAAAGCCGATGTTCTGCAAGAAGGCTTTCGCCCTGGTGTGATGGAACGGCTGGGGCTTTCCCCTGAAGTGTGCCTCGCGCGGAACCCGAAACTCGTCTATGGACGCATGACAGGCTGGGGACAAACAGGCACATTCTCGCAAGCCGCAGGACACGACATCAACTATATCGCCTTGAGTAGTGCGCTGGCGTCTATCGGGACAAAAACCCGCCCCATCGCGCCGCTCAATCTGGTCGGGGATTTTGGGGGCGGTGCCTTGTATCTGGCAATGGGGATTTGTGCCGCTCTGTTTGAAGCGCAAAGATCAGGCAAAGGACAAGTCATTGATTGCGCCATGACCGATGGTGCCGCATCGCTTATGTCTATGTTCTTCGGTATGAAAGCCGCCGGGATATGGGATACCGCAAACCGTGCTACAAATTTGCTTGATGGCGGCGCACACTTCTATGATGCCTTTGAAACCGCAGACGGCAAGTTCATCGCGCTTGGTTCTATTGAACCGCAATTTTATGCTCTGTTGCGTGAAAAAGCAGGACTAGACGACAAAGCCTTTGACGCACAAATGGATAAATCACAATGGGCAGACCTCAAAGAAAAAGTCGCAAGCGTCATCAAACAAAAAACCAGAGACGAATGGGATAATTTAATGACGGGCACTGATGTTTGCTATGCCCCCGTGCTCGATATGGATGAAGCACCACACCACCCCCACAATAAAGCACGGCAAACCTTCGTGGAGGCCTATGGCGTGATGCAACCAAATGTCGCTCCCCGCTTTGATAGAACCGAAAGTGCTATCCAAAGCCCCCCTCCCAAAATAGGCGAACACAACGCAACCGCCTTTGCCGATTGGGGCATAGATGCCAACACAATCGCCACCCTCAAAAAAGCCGAAGGTATATAGGCGGAGTTTGCTAGGTTGCGCCTATGCCTATAGAAAATATCACCAATCTCGCTATTATTGTCGCCGCTGGGCGGGGGACTCGTGCTCAAAGTAGTGATGGAGGCGGGAATCAGGAGGTGCCGAAAGTATATCGGCAAATGCCGCACGATAATCGGGTGGTGTTGGCGGCAGGGCTGGCGGAATTTATTCAGCATCCACAGATTCAGGCAGTGATG
>VSKW01024616.1_pt1 | contig 11636 bp, 1 predicted proteins | sample 4798611 | NCBI WGS metagenome assembly VSKW01 (sample SAMN12179536, study PRJNA552185) | sponge metagenome | biome: deep-sea hydrothermal plumes; feature: spots directly above weak diffusing fluid; material: sea water; isolation source: sponge from the Crane site of a hydrothermal vent ...
CGCCGACTAAAGCATAAACAACGGGAACGAGATTCGTATCTGGATCAACAACGGTGACTGAACCGATTGCCCCACTAGTCGCATTTTCATCAAGTGTGAAAGCACCTGATGATGTGCCAAATTCAGGTGCTGTTGCAGAATCAAAAACCGGAATTGTGATTGTGCGTGATACAGCACTATCTTCGCCACCATCAACTGGTGTAGCGGTTATGACAAGGTCTGAACTATCGCCAAGTGTTGCGGCAGCGCCTGTATATAAAATCTGACCCGATATTGGATCAATCGTGAAGTCTGCATTACCTGTAACAGAATAAGTGATTGTGTCGTCTTGAACACGCGCCACAATAGGGGCGCCGACTTCTGCAGGTGTTGTACTGCCGTCTGTATTAGTAAGAAGACGAATAGTGTCTGGTGTTGCCGCATCAAAGATGACATCAGAACCGCCTAGAGGGGGAGGTGTTACTAATCCTTGTGCAGGGTCGCGACCAGGACCGCCACCACCGCCGCTACAAGCGACCAATGTGACGGCAATAAGAGGTGTAATATCTAATGCGCGTGATTTTAATTTTTGTACCAATGAACGCGCTCTATCTTTTTGCGCGGCAACCAGATCAGACAGCCCACTAATTTGTGGCGTGTTTTCAATTTCGTGTTGTCTTTGCCAATCAGGTGCTAGACTGCTTTCACGATTCAATGCTTCGAACTGGTGCGAATTATTCTCATAGGTCATTAGGTTCTCCCTTTTATAAATATGCGAAGCACGAGATGCGCACCGACTTTGTTAGCTATAATACAAGGAAAACTAGCCGAAGCTAGAATCAACATCCTCTATATCGTTTACATATAAGACAATAGATAGGGATAACGCAAGGCATTTTTACTTAATTTTCAACAAAAATCTCTATAATAAAGCCTTAATAATCCGCCAAATTGGAAAAATAAACGAATTGCCTTGATAGGCTAGCGATTTTTTTACCAAAAACAGGTTTTTGTGGAAATGGATAATTCTATAGAATATCTATCGTGCCAGTTGCTAGTGCCTCTTCAAGTTCGGTGCTGGTGTCATCGCCCTCGCCGCCCTGTATGACTTCATCACTGGCACTGCCCGCTAAAAGACGCACATTATATATGTCCGATGTCAGCAAGAATTGATTTCTATATATTGAGTGGCATCAAGGCGCTTGGGGACGATTCTTGCAATTAACCCTTTAGAGCATATCGGGAGGTGTTGAATCGATAAGTTGGTCGTCCATTATATCGGTTGGGGTGTCGTCTGTTGTGTCGGTGAAGCCGTAATTTGGCACATCGCGTTCTGCGGGAGCAGATTGCGGTGGCGGTGGCGTTATTTCCTCTATAACGACTTCGGTGTAGGTTACGACCTCGTGTCCTTTAGATACTTCTAGTATTATTGGGGTTGCTTTTTCCCAAAACACACCTGAGTGCACAGCCTTAAAAGCGCCACTGGCTAATTCTGTTGCGTTATTTATTTCTGTGTTAATATCCAGCACCCTAATATCGTCGAGTGCTTGGCGTGTAAAGGAACCAATAAGATATATTTCTTCGTGCCCACGTGCGATACTTATATCCCTATTTGCGACCAGATCAAAGACATCTAGCACCAGAGTAAAAGTTTGCGTAGCGGGGCTGGCAAAGTCGCGTTCCAGATGAACATAATATGTTCTGCCTATTCCCTCTTGGATTTCCCTGACGTCTAGGTCGTCAACGCCGCCATTGTCGACATTAGCGAAACTATAGTACCAATTATCATCAGTAAAGAAGCTATCAAAGTTAGCAAAAGGATTTGCCACTGGTGTGTTGAGGATGTTCGATAGGCCATCACTGTCGACGTCCCAGGCATCATCACCAGATGCACCAGATGCCAATTCTGCAAATACCAAACGATTGCTATCGCTATCATTATTGATTAACGTAATCACCTCGGCGCGTGTGCGTGCACGGACATCACTAATACCACCAGTGATACCAATTGTGAAGTCATCATCAGTCATGGTAGGATCCACCCTAGGGTTGGCGGTGAGTAGAATCCCGAACTGTATAGTCTCTGAATAATTGCCGATTTGATAGAATATAATGCCATCAAACGTGCCTGAATTAACGGTTGCACGCGGTGGGGTGCTAGCACCTGGCAAGGCGAAGGCGGTTGAGACTTCTGCGCTACCTTCGACTTCTCTTATGGTTTCGGTTCCATTGCTGAGGCTGTGCGTATCAAAGATGTCTGCGCCGTCCGTCTGCCTTGCCAGGCTTGCGGTGATGAATGCTGCCGTTTCTGCGTTACCATTTAGGGCGTCCAGCACTTGTTGCGTTGTTGTCGCTAATCCTGCGGTGATGGTGATTGTGGTTATGTTGTTTACGGCATCGGTGGTAACGGAAACGCTGTGCACCCCTATGCGTTCAGAATCTGTGATATAGACGACTTCCACAATTGCAAGGCTATCTACATCTTTAACGATGTCTATGGTGTCGAATATAGAATCGTTATTATCAAATACTTCGGCGGTGTAGGTTTCCACATCTTTCGAGAAATTGGTTTGTATATCTAGTCTTGGTCTGCCGTCGCTGTAAAACCAAAATAGACCCCCACCATCGAAGTCGATTCTGCCCGCTGTCAAAAGAGTTACACCCGCAATGTCTGTACGAATAACACTACTCCCAGCGCCAGAGTCTGGACGGCTAAAGTAACCAATGAGATATAGGTCTTCGTATCCAGCCATACGTGCTGCGGCGTCTGTCAGCCGACTACCGAGCACCAGAAAAGTATAGTCTTGACCAGAGCTGTTAAAGTCGCGCTCCAGATAGATATAATGCCTCATCCCTACCGTGCTATTAAAGTCAGAAATGTTACGATAGTCATATGAAGCCCCAGTCCTGTCGGAATTCTCCTCTAGATTTGGACTTGTTAGTGATAAAAACCCCCTATCTATAGATATGATATCGTTTGTGATTCTAGTTGGGGTGCCTAGTTTATCAGTTTCAAAGATGGTTTCGTTGCTGCGCTCAGATAGGCGGGCGACAACAAAGGGGCGGGTTTCTGCACTTTCATTTATAGCATTGACCACTTGCTGTGTTGTTGCCGATGTTCCTGCTGTGATTGTGATTGTGGTGGTACGTGTTGCGTCTTCGGTGGTAACGGAAACATCATGCACACCATTAGCGCGTCCTATTTCTATGACATAGACGACTTTGACGATATTGCCGTCGTCAAAAGTTTTATCAATGTTTATATTGCCAAATGTATCGCTTTTGCTGATGACGATTTCTATGTCGTCTATCCTTGTGCGTGGATTATTATCGGCATTGCTATCGCCATCATCTTGAATGGCGACGATGGATAGGTCGTGTGTGCCCGCCCGTAAATTTGTATTTCCACTAATTAAAAGAACAGCGTCGTCATCCGTTTTTACGATAGAAAAGTTTTCATTTTTTAAGCTGCTGCCATTCAGGTAGAATTCATAAGTATAAGTTGCGTTTGGCGTATCACTATCGGTAAGTTTGAACCGATAGCCTGTATCTATTTCTGTTGCATCTTCACCGCCTTCAAATATCAGGAGGGCGCCTGCAGATGCGTTAGGCAACGTATTGCCAATATCAATAATATCAGTCGGCCTTGCGCCCGGTGCATAATCAACTGAGATAAGGTCGCTAGGCTTGAATGTGTTATTGACACTACCGGTAGGAGGGTTATTCCTATCGACTTCAACAGTTCTCGTAATGGTTTTACCAGTGACGGCATCAACCATCGTAGTCGTTAGGGTTGTTAAATTAAGCGAATTTGCATTGTAGGCAGCTATAAATTCGCCAAGCGTTACGCCGCCGTCGGTTATAGTGTCTATCTCAATGGTGAAATCAATGTCATATCTGACATAAGCACCCCCATTAAATACAAAGGCAGAAAATGAATAAGCGGAAATATCATCAGTCGCATTATCTTTACCAAAAACCAACACGCGAAAGTTGCGGTCAGCCACACCATCAACAGCGTTAGCGTTACTTGAATTTAGTCTGCCATCGCGAAGTAGCGCGCCAGATTCTACGGCTGTAAATACCAACCCATCTAATAGATCTAATGATTCATTGGGGAGGTGTTTATCTAATTCTGCCACACCGCTCTCGCTATGGCGCATATCGCGGGCATATAATTGACCGACCGCTTGTTTTGCCCTTGCGTCTGCGATGTCATCATCAGAGATGCGTGCTTGCTCGCGAGACGATGCCAGTTTAATTACTGGTGCTTGGTCTTCTATAACCGCCAGCGCCACCACAAGCGGTTGTGCCTTTGGATTATTGTCAGGATTAAAATCGTTATCTATTTCAGTGGCGATGATTGTTAGGTCGTATGTACCCACTGCCAAAGTAGCCGTATTGTCTAGAATTATGCGATAAGTGCCTGTGCCTGTATATTCGGGATTTATTATATTGACGGCAGAGAATTCAGAGCGTGTTTCGCCCGCAATGAAGAATTCGAATGTATAATTGGGGTCGATTGAATCGCTATCATCAATGGTGAAGGTCAGGTTCGTATCTATGCCAGTCGCTGTGCCGCCACCTGTGAAGTGGATAATTATCTCGCCCCCCCCATCAGGTGGCTCTATCATTGTTTCTTCCTCCAGAGGAGTAAATTCCACATTCCATTTTGAAACAAAATTGGAATCGCCAGCCCTTCTGTCGCGGCTCAAAACGTCCATGTTGTCAACTATCTCATCTATCAAGTTGGAATACGTGGGGCGCGTAAAAAGCGAATCAATGTTGATACTGTAAGTCGAAAATTCAATACCACCCTCATTGTGAATACCATTAAACGTAAAACCCGCTGCATATACCAAATCATAGGAATCCCTTGATAGGTCGGTATCAGCTTGTGTCACGAAGATGAATCGCAACGCCTGCGCATTCGCAAACCCAAGGTTGTTTTGGCTGAATACAAATTGACTAAAGACATCGGGATCAGGCGGCGTATCCGCCCTAAAATCAGCCAATGAATCCACGACGACCACCTCGCCTGTTGCATAGCTAGCCACCCTGGCGCTCGTGAGTTCCAGAACAGAAATATTCGCACCGATCTTGTGTTGCGGGGCGGATAATACAGGTGGTGCGTCTGGTATAACCGTAATCGCAAGCACCAGCGGTGCTGTTTTTATATCATTCTCTGGGTCTAAATCCCCATCAATCTGCGTAGCGATGATTGTTAGAAAATATGTATCTGGCACAAGCGGTAAATAATTTTTTGTAAAAATACGATATGTGCCATTGCCATCTAGGGTTGCCCCATTTTCATGGACGGCGAAAAATTCAGGGCGTGTTTCACCCCCAATGAGGAATTCAAATGTATAGCGGGGGGCGATTGAATCGCTATCGTCAATGGTGAAGGTGTAGCCGCTATCGTGTTCGCTTTCCTTACCGATGACGATGCCACCGATTAAATTTTCGCTTGGTGCTTCTATCGTTTCTGTGCCAACCAGTGCCGTGCCATCGGCAGTTGTGCCGAGTGATACCAGCCATCGTGGCGGGCCGGATGCACCGCCCTCTTCTTCGGATACGAGGCGACTGGCGAATACGCGGTCACTATTTAGGTAATCCACAAGTTCGTTATATGTGCCACGTCTGCCATAAGTGTCATCAACGTTGATATTGTATATTGCATAACCAATACCATTCGCACTTCTGATATAGTCATACGAAAACCCTGTCGCATAATCTACATTATATGCCGCCGCTGATACGCTATCATCTTTTGTCACAAAGGCGAATACCAGCCCTGAATTTTCACCAGCGTCGCTCAATTCCCCTCGACGGAATATGATTTGACTAAAGCCACCAAATGAAGTCAGCACCCTCGCATCGCTTTGCGCAAAGGTATCCCCAATAATGGCAGTCGAGAGTTGCGATTCATCTGGTGTGGTGGGGGCGGTTAATGTGGGTGGTGCGTCTGGTAGAGCCGCAATGATGAATTCAAATTCAATTTCTGTCGTTTGGGCGGCTTTGCCCGCTTGGGTGGCGATGACTTTGATATTATGTGTGCCAACCACAAGTTCTGAATTGCTTTTTATATAGAGGCGGTAGATGCCCTCGCCTTTGCTGAGGATATTTGCATCATTGAAAACGACAAAATCTGTGGAGGTGACGCCTTCAACCTGCACCTCAAACTCATAAGAGGCATCTGTTGTGTCGTCATCGGTAAGGGTGAAGGTGTAGCCTGTGCGTACATCTGTAGTCTGCGCCTGTGTGACATCGCCGTTGAAGCGCACATAGGCGTTAATATCATTCGTAAAGTTTGGCGCGGGGTTGTTATCGCGATCATTAACATAGGCGTTAATGCCCTCCTGCGTGTCTATCTGTGCGGCGCCATCGGTTGGTGTGCCATCGGCATTTGTGCCGAGGGTCGCCACCCAACGTGAATTGAAAGGCGCATACGCATTTAGCCCGTCAATAATAGCGTTATATGTTGGTATTCCCCCGCTTACACCATGGAACAGACTGGAGCCATCGTTTCGCGGAACTCCAAAGGTGCCGCGATTGATAAACAGAGTAAACACGGCGGTAAAATCATCAACCGCAAGAGGTCTAGCTGATAGTCTAAATCCATCGGTACCAAGATTACCTTGCGTGATAGATATTCCAAACCCGATCTCTGGCACAGCATCGGCTATATCTTTTTGGCGGAATACAATTTGCGGGAATGGGTTGGTCTCCACCTCTGCCTCGCGCACAGCGAGCAGATTATATGTCTCCACAACTTGCCCTTCAACAACGCCTTCCAGCCCAAGATTACTGCTAGAGAAACCCACTGGCAATGTGTCGGGCAACGTGTCGGGTAATGTTATTTCTGGTAGTGCGTCTGGTAGAATTTCAATCGCCACCACAATTTTTGCTGTTTGGCTGGCTTTACCCGTCTCGTTGGCGATGATTGTGATATCGTGTGTGCCCGGCGCAAGGGTGGATGAGCTTTGGATATAGAGGCGATAAGTACCCTCGCCATTTGCGGTGGCAGATGTATCTTCATTTAAGATGACAAAATCTCTAGTGGTGACGCCATCAATCTGCACCGCAAACGTATAAGTGGCATCTGCCGTATCTGTATCGTCAAGGATGAAGGTGTAACCTGTGTCTATGTTCTGCCCCCGCACGATACCGCCAGCGTATCCAATCTTTATAGAAGTGCCAGATAATTCTACAGCGAATCTTGCACGGGCATTAACGGCTGAGCCATCGGCATTTGTGCCGAGTTCTGCAACCCAATATGTGTTGAAATTGCTATCCGCATTTAAGTAATCAACAATGCCACTATAAGTTGGTTGTACACCCGACGCCTTATTGTCGTTGATATTCAAAACAACACGGAGTGTTGACGCCTCAACCACATATCCCTCTTCAAGGTCAATCCGCTTAAGGCGTATAGAGAAAGCAGGATTAGACGTTACAACATCCCCTGTATCTTTCTGGCGGAATATAAGTTGCGGTATTTCAATTATCCTATCAGCACTCGCAGCTTCGCCTATGAGATGCCCCTCCTCCCCAAGTGCGAGGATAGAAATCTCCGTTTGCTGTGCGGTGATGGCTAATATGGGGGGCGCCCCTAGATCGTCTTTAATCTCAAACGCTATCACTTGCGTTGCTACTGCCGTATTGGCAACACCCACAGCCGCGATGATTGTTAGGTCGTGCACACCGACAAGGGGGGTGTTATCGTTCACAAAGAGGCGATAAGTGCCATTGCCTGTCGCTGCGGCATCTGCCACATTGACGGCGGAAAATTCTTTCCGCACTTTCCCATCAATCATGAATGTGAATGTATATTCGGGGCTATCTGTATCGCTATCGTCAATACTGAAAGTGTAGCCTGTGTCTACATCAACCCCATCACGAATGAAGCTAATCTTTTCAGAGAATATATCACTAGAGAGGCTTGCATTCCATGCCGTGCCAATTACATCGGAGGCGAGTTCTGCCACCCAACGGTTATTGAAAAAGGAACTCGTATTTAGCGCATCAATAAACCCCTGATATGTTGGTTGCACACCCTCTGGATCTTGGTTGAAAACAATCAGAAGTGTGTATGGTCCATCAGAATCAACAGGAGTTAATACAAACGCACTAGACTCAAAAAGTGTGGTGACGACACTAGAAGGGCTACCAACCAGAGAAATTGTCGCATCCTCAGCAGGACCAAAATCTCTTTGGCGGAACATAATTTGCGGCAAAGCAATATCCCCTGAAAGTTGCCCTATGGCATAGTCTTGCGCCAAATCGCCAGTAACGAGTGGCGTTGCGGGCGGTGTTGCGGGTGTTATTACTGGCGGGGCATCTGCCACAATCTCAAACGCTATCACTTGCGTTGCCGTTGGATTATTTATTGGGTCTGTATCATCATCCGCCTCAGCCGCGATGATTGTTAGGTCATGCACACCGACAAGGGTGGTGGCATCGTTCACAAGAATGCGGTAAGTGCCTTTGCCTGTCGCTTCGGCATCTGCCACATTGACGGCGGAGAATTCTTCCCGCACTACCCCATCAATCATGAATGTGAATGTATATTCGGGGCTATCTGTATCGCTATCGTCAATGCTGAAAGTGTAGCCGCTATCTACATCAGTCGCTACCACGCCACCAATGAAAGTAATCGTTTCGCTAACGTTATCAGCGAAGTTTGTAATCTTTGCCGCACCATTAACGGCTGAGCCATCGGCATTTACACCGAGTTCCGCCACCCAAGGGATATTGGCAGTTGTATTTAGCAGATCAATAAGACCCTGATATGTTGCTTGCGTACCCATTGAATTTTGGTTGAAAACAATCTGAAATAGTAATGATTCACCAACAGTATTCATGCTACTTAAAAACCCACTAGTCAGAAAACTGTCGGCATTATCAGAGCTACCAATCAGAGAAATTACCGCAGACATGGCAGGACCATATTCTTTCTGGCGGAATATAATTTGCGGCAAAGCAACATCCCCTGAAATTTTCCCTACGGCATATTCTGCCGCAAAATCCGCCGCAGAGAGTGGCGTTGGCTGCATTGCGGGTAGTGTTATTTCTGGCGGTGTATCTGTCGCAATATCAAACGCAATATCTAATTCAGCCGTTTTTGTGGCGTCGTCCGCCCGTGTGGCGATGACTTTGATATTGTGAGTGCCAGCCGCAAGTTCGGAATCGCTCTTTATGAATAGGCGGTAAGTGCCATCGCCAGTGGTGGTGGCAGTTGTATCTTCATTTTTGATGATAATATCTGTTATTACTTCCCCTGCCATCTGCACCGAAAGATTATAAATGGCATCTGCTGTATCAGCATCGGTAAGGGTGAAGGTGTAGCCCGTATCCACCTCAGACAGCACCGTGCCACCTGTGAAGTAAAAAATCACAGCACTTTTTTGATCAACAATGGGGGGTTGGGTTACCAGCCCTGCTAGGTCTTCGGCAGTGGCACCTGCGGCAGGCTCCGCCACCCATTTTGCCGTGAAAGTAGCATCTTTATTTAGCTCTTCTATAAATTTCGCATAGCTGGGGCGTGTGCCAACAGTGTTACTGATATTATATACTACAACGAAAATTCCAGCACTCCCCCCTGCATTTAATATCCCTGTAGTTGATAGTGAAATGGCATCCGTTTGTGTCGCGAAATCGAATGACAAAATACTTTGTGTATCCGCTTCACCATAGTCTTTCTGGCGAAAATGGACTGGCGCAAAGATTGTTGGATCAACAGGAAAAGATTTATCAAAGGCATTAAATGAAGTCACGGATATCGCCCTACCTGTTGCATAGGTGGTGCTTAAATCGCCATCATTGAATATCGCTTCGGGCGGCAGTTCGTTTAGGGTTATTTTTGCTGGAAAATCTACATCGGCAAGGGTTAGGATGATTGCTTGTTGCACTACCGTGCCCATTGTGGTGGCGATGACATTGAATGTTTGCGTTGCCCCATCATCATAGCTCAAGTCTGTGCCATGATAAAACACCTCTAACCCTGCGCTTACTTCCACGACGCTGAAATTACTATTGCTTGTTGTGTATGTGATTGTATTGCCATCGCTGATAGCGGCTGGCACAATGCCTAGCGATAGTGCTGTGGTAGAGCCATCGCCCCCTTCGTTGAGGGCGATGGTGTAGTCACTGGCAGTTGCGCTGAATACGGGCGGATTCACAGCCCCTGCAATGACGAGGGACACATCTATTGGTAGTGGCGCGGCATCTAGCGTATCTGGTGTGACAGTTATTGTTAGGTTGTGTGTTGCCGTCTCTAAGTCGCGCCCTCTTTTGAATATGAGTTTATATTCGCCATCGCCCATGCCATCGCCACCATCAACACGCACAAAAGAAAATTTATCAATTACAGAAGAGCCAAATTCATTTACAATACTGTTCAAAGTATATTGCACATCATCTGTGTCTCTATCGTTAAGGGTGAAGATGTAACCTGTATCTATGTTATCAAACGGAGCGTTGGTCGGCGTAGAGGGTGAGCCGGCAAGGGTCGCCGTGAACGCCGCCAAATCAGCCGCAGATATTGTGTCTGTTACAGATTTTTCGGGACCGAGATTTGCCAAAAGTGTGCCTAATACAGCCCCTGCGCCATTATCTATCGTTTTGCCGTTAAACCCATTTATAATTTCCCCATAAGTTGTTGTTGCCAATATATTGCCGACAATCCCAAACGCTCTGCTTCCGGACATCGCTGGCGACACAGAAAATGCCTCCCCAGCGGTGTAGCCAAAGGAGAAGTTGCCCGCCACATTCAAAGTGAAAATTATTCCCCCGACTTCAATGTGCTCTACCCTTGCCCCAATGGGGTCTTGTGTGTCGTCTGTTAGGGTGATTGTCGGCGGCGTATCTAGTGTAACCATTATAGATACTGGCAGTTCTACAATGACTTGCCCCGTACCCAATTGGGTGGCAATGACTTTTAGATTCTGCGTGCCAAGCGCAAGGTCGGAATCGCTCTTTACATAAAGACGATAAGTGCCATTGCCATCGCTGGGGGCGGCATCGTCATTAAGAATAGAGAAATCAGGGCGGGCGACATCCTCTGTGTTGGGGTCGCCATCATCTAGAACAACTGCAAATTCATAAAGTGCGCGTGGCGTATCTGGGTCGTCAATGGTGAAGGTATAGCCTGTGTCTATATCAACGACGGGGACATGTCTATCATAAACCGATGACACTGGCGGGTCGCCGAATTTAAAGGATTCAAAATGCGACGGCGATAACGTGTCGTCAATATCTATATCTGGGTCATGATAAACATTTAAGGTGTAGCTGGAATCTGTGAAGGCAGATTCGCCATCAAATGCTTCCATAATTTCTTTATAAGTTGTTGCTTCCGTTACGTTCTTAGTGCCTATTTCAAAGAAATTTACAAAAACGATATCGAAAAACCCCAAATTATTATTACTAGTCAAAGCTAAATCAAAGGTGCCGTCAAAGCCGCTTATGGTGAAGAGTAACCCGCCGAATTCAGTAAATTGCGCCCCTTGTGCGGGTCCCGCTATAGAAAAAAGGCCGATTTCAGTACCCGCCGCAAGATAAACATCCACTTGATCGGGGGTGGGGGCGATTATGGGTGCGGCATCTGCCGAAATCACCAGGGGAAACATAATGTCTTGCGGGGGTTGCGCATCGCC
>VSKW01009513.1_pt1 | contig 11624 bp, 10 predicted proteins | sample 4798611 | NCBI WGS metagenome assembly VSKW01 (sample SAMN12179536, study PRJNA552185) | sponge metagenome | biome: deep-sea hydrothermal plumes; feature: spots directly above weak diffusing fluid; material: sea water; isolation source: sponge from the Crane site of a hydrothermal vent ...
AGCAGAGTTTTGGGACTTTAAAACGTCTTTTTTTATTCACTAAAGCGAAATATTTTAGTGCCGAAAAAGTATTAACGCAGGCTTATTTAAAAGTAATCTGTGTTAATTTATTAAAAGCGAGTAATAAAATAAATCATGATTTTTAGCATTTCCAGGAGGATTCTGTCTAAAATGCTAAATTTAGATGGAATCCTCTTAAAATAGAACGAAATACGACTCATTTTATCATTTTTTTTTGAAAAAAAATAAAATTTATTCTCTTGTTGCAAAGGTCTCAAACTATTTTTTTGAAAAAATAATTTAAACGAATGAAGGATAGATCTTGAGGTGAAAAAATTCAGGCACGAAAAAAGCCATGCTATCTAAGCAATCAATTATTGTAAATGATGCTCAACTCCGAATAAAATAGTCTTTATTTCATCTCCAATCCTACCTTTCAGCATGTTTTTTAAATCGTTTTTCTTCTATTTTCATGTAGCCAATATGTGATTCAATTGGGCTTCGTCTTGCGAGTTTTGTCTTTAAGGCAGAATTCATTCCTTTGTATTGCCTTGATATAAACACATCACAATAGTCTACTTTATGCCCTCTATCACCTCAACCTGTTTGACTTGGCGAGGTTTTTTTTCATTGATATCGCACACGATTTTATTTAAAGCCTCAGCATTATATAGACAACCCAAATGAGATTACTCCCTGAAAATAAAGCCTTTTTATGTGCGTGATAGCGATAGATATCTTGCTTCCATACTCATACTTTTGATGCGTTTTTCCTTTACTTATGCAGATGACTTCTGGCTCATGCAAGCTGTATTGTTTATTTTTATCTTTTCCTGCTTGTTGTAATAAACGTTTGATTGTAGTTAATGTTTCTTGAAAGAAGAAAAATGCTGATTAAGGATAAAGAGATACCTTTACATACTGAGCTAATTCTACAGCATTTATCTCGTACGATTCATTTTGATATATAAAGGTATAAGGAATATCTAAGTTGAAATGAGAATTTGTTAAATACTGTACATTTGATTGTTGTCGGGTAGGATGTTGACAAAACATAGTATATAAAATAATAGGTATCTTATATTGATTGGCAAGATCAGCTATTTTATCTTTAGCGTTACTCTCTATAAGATATTGTATATAGCACGTAAATAAATGACCAAATTGCTCATTTCTTGTGACTTGAACCAGAACGTTAGACATAATGAATTTTATTAGTTCGACTTTATTTTCATCAGATTCAGGCATAAATCCAACCTTAAGCATTTCGGAATACAATAACAGCGTGTTATTTTGAATGCTGATCTGGCAACATTTTAATTTTTCCTCGTCTTTTAGTATCTGTGTTTTTAGTGTTTTCTGTGGCTCTCTATTTTGGATAGCTTGGAATAGTGTTTTTTGAAATGAGGTAGTTGGTGAATCCTGGATCCATGTCATGGGTCTGTATGTTAGAATATGTTGATGTAGTGCATATAATTTTTTAATATTAGGATGCTTCATATGTTTAGATAATAATCGTAGATAATCTGTGTGACGGTTTTGAAAAATATAATCTTTTATATCTATCAAGGTGAAATCATAAAAAATATTTAAAGCAGGGTAGATGGGTGTAACGATATCTAATATCGCGTCTACTTTTTTAAATTGCTTTTTATGCAGTAGGCTGGTGAGCTGATATTGGAGAGAATGTATGATAAAACGATCATCTGCTGTGACGACTATGTCTATTAAAAATAAAAATAATTGCTGATTATTTGGCATGATATCTATCTTTTCATTGAATATGATGTTGGCTATGTATTCTTTGAATGTGTCGATTTGTGTGGGATCATGAGTCAAAATCATAATGAATAATTTTTTTAAATTCTCTATATTGAATTCGTTTTGAGTTGGAGGTTGCGTTTTAAGGGTAATTTTTGTCATTAAAAGGTCGATCAATTGTTTGTTAAATTTTTGATTATTGAAATAATCAGAATGCAGTGCTATCTTTACATGGCATTCAAACGACTCTGTGCCGCAGTTAAGCGACTTGATTAAATAGTCTATTACCTCCGTTTGTAGTTGTGAAATGCCAGCATGATCATTTTGACCTGCTGTTATTTGAAACTGTGTCATGAGACCGGCAAAGCCGCCTAAGCAACAAATAGTTATCCAGAAGAAAGAAATGACATTTTTTTTTAACATATATTGTTCCAGTGTTTTGAATCTATTGGATATGACTGATTGAAAAATGAATAATTTATCCTGAGATGTTATATTGTTTATTGTATAGCAATGCCTGTAACGATGCGATATACACATCATGTCATATGATGTGTATATTATGTTGATATCATTTCAGCTGCCACATCAATATCAACTGAGACAGGGCGAGAAACACCTGGTTCATGCATGGTGACACCAATGAGTTGATGAGCTTCTTCCATGGCAATTTTATTATGCGTGACATAAATAAATTGAATATGCTCAGACATTTCTTTTACCATCTTGATATATCGCCCAACATTGGCATCATCAAGCGGCGCATCAACTTCGTCTAGCATGCAGAAAGGAGAAGGATTTAATTTAAAAATAGAAAATACTAAAGCAATCGCCGTGAGTGCTTTTTCACCACCTGATAGCAAATGAATGGTTGTATTTTTTTTTCCAGGTGGTTGCGCCATGATAGTAATGCCTGTTCGCAGTATGTCATCATCCGTTTGGATCAGATAAGCTGTCCCGCCACCAAAAATACGAGGAAATAAAGTGTTTAAACCTTCGTTTACAGCATTAAAAGTTTGTTCAAATCGTTGTTTTGTTTCTTGATCAATTCTTTCAATGGCTTTCTCTAAAGTATTCAATGCATCTTGTAAGTCATCATTTTGATGATTTAAATAATGTAAACGTTCAGATTGTTGATCATATTCATCAATAGCTGCTAGATTAATGAGGCCGAGTTGTTGAATTTTGGAAGCTAATTTTTCAATCTCTTGAGTCCATTGATTTTCTGTTGCTTCTTTTGGTAAGTCTCGGAGTATGTGTTCTATATTAAATTGATCTACTGTTAATTGTTCTTCTATGGTTTCACTGCGTACTTTGATTTCTTGTTCTTCTAGACGTAAAGTATCAATTTGTGTTCGATATTGTTGTAAAGTACTTTCAAGTTCATGTTTTTGTTTTTCAAATACTGCTAATGATTCAGTGATGTCATCTAGTGTCATGCGAGCCGTATTCATTTGATTTTCTGCAAGACTTTGTTGTTCAAGTTGTTCAGTTAATTCATTGGATAGATTATCAGTTTGTATTGTTTGCACAGATTTTAATGATACATTCAGTTCTTCTACTATTTTTTCGATACGTATTTTTTGAGCCGTTGCGCGGTCTATTGCTTGCTTTAGTGCGTCATGCTGTGTTTCTAGTTGTTTATATTGTAATGATAAATCATGTGCATTATCTTGATGTGTTGTTAAAGCGAGACGGTGATCTGTGATTTGTATTTGTAATGTTTCTTTTTCATCACGGAGTATGTCTTGTTCAGATAAATGGGTTTGCATGGTATCTAAAAGCAATTCAAGTATAGCTCGATATTCCATTAATTTTTCTTTTTCAATACTTTGTTGTGATTGTGCCTTTTTACATTGTTCTTCAGTGGTGTCTCGGCGGTTCGATTCATTGTTAATACGTTGTTTTTGAGCTTGATGCGCCGCTGTTAATTCGCCTAATTTTTGACTTTCAGTATTACGTTGTAAAATGAGTTCATTTGCTTGATGAGCGATTTGATCGCATTTTTTTTGTTCTACTGAGAGCAATTGATCACAGGTTTCACGTTCTAATGCTATTTTGTTTAATTGCTGTGTTAATTCTGCGAGTGTTTTTTGTCGATGTAATAAAGTCAACTCTGGGTTTTTTATTTTAGGGATCCGAATCCAATCTTGCCCCATCCAAATACCGGATTGCGTAATGACAGATGTGTCAGCATTGAGACTTTTACGGATAGCCCATGCTTCTTTTAAAGAATCAGCGCAATATACTTGATTCAATATGGTTAAATTAACACCAGACACATAGTCTGTTAAAGGTTTTCTATTCTGTATGATATTCAGTGTTTTTGTTTGAGCTTCGATAATAAAATTGACTTGTTTTTGATCTAGATGATCAATAATAGGGGATAGTGATTCAATACGATCGATAAGACGTGCTTGTAAAAATTCACCTAAAATCGTTTCAACAGCTAACTCCCAACCCGTTTCTACTTTGAGTAAACTGGATACTGTGTGAGTATGATCAAGTGCTTTTTCAGCTAGCCATTCTGCTGGGTTTTCTTCTGATTGTTCTGCAGCTTCTTGTAGTGCTATTAATGAAGAATATTGGCCTTGTGTTTTGCAGTAGTTTTCATGACATGTTTGTTGTTTCTGCGTTATTGTGATGACATTATTTTGTTGTGTTTGTATTAATTGATTGATTGTGTTGATATTTTTATTTAAGGATTCTAATACATTTTGCTGTGCTGATAAATCATTTTTTAACTGATCTGATGTACTATGTAGTGTATGGATATCTAATGTTTTTAACTCAACTTGATGATGCGCAATCTGCTCTTGTAGCCTTGTGATAATGTGTTCAGTATGTTGAATATTCGATTGCAGCACTTCGGCTTCACGTTGTTTTTCATTACTTTTTTCAATGCAAATATCCCACCGATGATGCCAGTCAGCCATTCGTTCTTCAGCAATCTGAACGTTTGATTCTAATTCTTCTTGGTAGGCGGATGATTGATTTTTTTCTGGACTGAGTTGTTCAAGATGGTGAGCGATTTTTATGAGAGCTGATTGGTCAGTATCGAGCTGTTTTTCATTTTCTGATTGTAATAGTTGATTGTTTTTTAAATCATTCGAGAGTTGTTGGCAGCGTTCAGTTTGATGCGCTAATGTTTGTTCGATTCGTGTAATATGATTGTTAATTTGATAATAATCTGCTTGTTTTTTTTGAAATTGTTCTTGTTGTTCTTGTTGAATAATGCGTGACTTGTCTAACTGTGTATCATAGTGTACTTGTTTTGTAATATGCGACTCCATTTTTGTTTCAAAAGTAGATCGTTTGAGTTGTATTTTTTGTAGTGTTTCATGAAAACTTTTCCATCGAATCCCTTGTGATTGTGCTTGTTTTATTCTAGATTGTTCTTGATACGTTTTATATTTTTCTGCATTTTCAGCTTGATGTTTTAAATGCGATAAACGTTTTGTTAATTCATCCCTTAAATCAGTGAGCCTGTCTAAATTTTCCAGTGTTCGCTTCATTCTATTTTCTGTTTCTCGGCGACGCTCTTTGTATTTAGAAATACCGGCAGCTTCCTCTAAAAAAAAACGCAGTTCTTCTGGTTTTGATTCAACTAAATGAGAAATCATGCCTTGGCTAATAATAGAATAACTGCGCGGACCTAGTCCTGTTCCTAAAAAGATATCCATGATATCGCGACGGCGACATTTACTTCCATTTAAAAAATAATAATTTTGTCCATCTGATCTGAGTCTGCGTTTAACTGAAATTTCTGCATAAGCTGCATATTCCCCAGTAATTCGTCCAGCTTGATTATCAAATAGTAATTCAATTTGAGCAAAACCTGCTGGTTTTCTTTTTTTTGAACCTTTAAAGATTACATCCATCATGGATTCTCCGCGCAAATTCTTCGCAGAAGATTCACCCATTACCCATCGAACAGCATCAATAATATTTGATTTCCCACAACCATTAGGTCCTACAACTGCGCATAAATTAGAAGGGAAAGAAACTGTAGTTGCTTCAACAAATGATTTGAATCCAATCAGTTTGATGCATTTTAGACGCATAGAGGATCCTTATAAAGATTTTTGTACACTTGATCGTATCCAGTGTATCACGAAGTTTCCTTTGATTAAATCATTTGTGCTGAGTCTTTTTTATTGTATGGGGTTTGTATCGATTAAAAAACAATCGCATTGACGTGTATTGATATAATGAAATAGATTTTTTTATTGGAAGATAAAGAATATGAATGATCGATTACATTGGTGATAGCCTATTATTTTCATGGCTTGATGAGGAAGTTTCTTCTAGTCGTTTCTTTGCTTTTTTGATTGCAGATTTGATGGTAAAAGTTTGTTGGGTAGACTCTGAAAATCGTAGCATTTTTTCCCAAACCTCAATGGCTAGTGCATATTGTTGATGTTGAAATAAACCAATGCCTTTGATGCCTAGCATCGCGGCATGATCAGGGTCGTGTAATAAAACTTCATTAATCAAGCCTTCAATTTCTTCATTGACATATTTTTGATTGGCTAAAAAACAAGCTTGCGTATATTTAGAGAGTGGTTCAATCGCGCGATTGGTGATGATTAATACTTTATTAAAAGCATCAATAGCTTCTAAATATTGCCCATTTTTCATCCAAGTCTCTCCTAGTATATACCAAGCATGATAATTACTAGGCTGTTTCCTTAATCCTTTATCTAGTTTATCGAGTAATTCAGGCCAGTTATCCCAGGTTTTTTGTTTTAATATGAAATCTGCAGATAATGCATCATAATTTCCCCATTTTTGATAAAGATACCAAGTGCAGCTTGGAATTAGAAAGATTAATACTAGGCAGAGACTGAGGCTGTTATTTTTTTTAAATGGAGCAAGGTGAATGATTAATAATAAAACAACCAGGCTGACTAATAAGCTCGCAACGATAATAAATTCAGTCATAAGCACCTCTGACATGATGACGACGTCGGATTCGAATAATGCAAATAATGCCAATGCATATCAAAATAAAGGGTGAAAACCAAAGAAACCATGTTTTTTTATTGACAGGTGGTCGATATTCGATGCTAGGACCATATTGAGAGACTAAGTTTTTTCGAATTATTTTTTCATCTTTTTTGTCTTTTAATTGTTGAATGATGACTTTTTTTAAATCTAGCGCAATCATTGAATGAGAGTCAGCTAATGATTGATTTGGACACGAAGGGCATCGAAGTTCATGTGTTAAACTATGATAACTCGATTGCTGTGATGAATTTAATTGTTTTGAATCTAAAGTGGCGTTTGCTGGCATGCAAAGTAGGAACATAATAAGGGGAAAAGATTGAATCAAAAGCATCATAATCACCTATTTTTTTATTTGAGTAGAGTGGGTGGCTTGCTCATACATAGGCTGAAAGTGTTCTTGCCAAATATGATGAGTCAATGCCCCGCGATAATGTAAAATAATGTGTCCAGTGGCATCGATTAAAAATGTTTCAGGCGTACCTTTTACACCTAAACTAGTCGTTAAAGAGCCATTGTCAAGTATAAGATAAGTGTATGGATTACCTTGGATTTGAAGCCAATTTTTAACAGTATGAGCGTCTGATCGATACAGAATGCCATGTATTTGGTATCCTTGTTTTTTAATTTGCATCAAAAGAGGATGCGTTATTGTACATTCTGTACACCAGTGACTCCAAATATGAACTAATGCTGTTTTGCCTAGTATCTGTTGAGTGGTAATTGTTTGCTGTAAATCGAATGTATTGGGTAATTCAAATTGTGGCAAGTATTGTACTTGAGATGGACGTAAATGAGTTGTAGGTTGCTGATTGAGTTGGTGGTATAAAAAAACAACTAAGCTGATAAAAATCAAGAAAGGTAAAAGTAAGCGTTTATGTTGAAAAAAATAATCAGTCATCATATTTGAGGGCTTAGTATTTTAGTTTGCATGATTTTAGGATGACGTTTTCTGCCCCAAACGCATAATAAGGCGCCGAGTGCCATTAAAATTGCACCTAGCCAAATCCAGCGAATAAAAGGTTTGACTTGGAATCGTATTGTCCAGTTATGATCCTCTAAAGGTTCTCCTAAGGCTATGTATAAATCTCTAAAAAATCCAGGATCAATGGCTATTTCTGTTGTAATATCGGTTTGCGTTAAATATTGTCTTTTTTCAGGATACAGTGTTGCGACTTGATGTTTATTTTTAAAAATAGTAACTTTAGCTTGATGTGATTGATAGTTAGGGCCTTTTACACGAGACACCCCGTCAAATCTGAACTGATAGTCACCTAAAGTTGTGATCATACCAGGTAATACTTTTACTTCATTTTCTTGATTGAGAGCGGTTGTTAATGCAGCACCACAAATAGCCATCACTAATCCAAGATGTGCACAATGCATTCCCCAGTAATTTAGGCGAATACGATATAATCCTTTTTTATCGGCTTTTTTAAAGCGATAGGTTATATCCTGTATGGTAGCGGCTACAACCCAGCTACATCCTGTTAACGCCAAAAATAAAGTGGGTGTTAAATGATCTAAAAATAGAATACAAGCGATGGCAGCTAAAAGAGTTGCAATGGGGATCATGCTTTTCCATTGCGATAATAAAGCAGGTAACGCTGTTTTTTGCCAGCGCATTGATAATCCTGTGCCTAAAACCCATAATGTAAGTATCGTTAAAGGGGTAAATAGCGTATTAAAATACGGCGGTCCTACTGAGAAGTCACCCCAGTCTAATGAAGACATAATTAAAGGAAATAGGGTTCCTAGTAAAACAATAAAGCAAGCAGTTCCTAATAATAAATTATTGATTAATAACATCATTTCAGTTGAAAGCCAGTCAAATGGTTTTGGGATAGACAAGCGTGTTGCGCGATAAGCATAGAGAAGAAAGGCTAATCCAATCACTAAGGATAGAAAACATAACAGGTAGGTCCCTCGCTCTGAATCATTTGCAAAAGTATGTACTGAGCTTAATAAACCAGAACGCACTAAAAAAGTGCCTAATAAGCATAAAGCAAAAGTGCTAATACCTAAAAATAAAGTCCATTGCGCAAATAATTCTCGCTTTTCTGCGATGGCTAAAGCATGTAGTAGAGCAACGCCTAGTAGCCACGGCATGAAGGAAGCATTTTCAACAGGATCCCAAAACCACCAGCCGCCCCAGCCTAATTCATAGTATGCCCACCAACTGCCTAATGCAATGCCTAGTGTTAAAAAGGCCCAGGCAATTAAAGTCCAAGGTCGAACCCAGCGGCTCCAGTTGGATAGTTTTTCAGGCGCGATTAATAATGCAGTTACAAATGCAAAAGGCACAGAAAAACCGACATAACCAATATATAAAATAGGTGGATGAATAATCAGTGCAAAATCTTGTAATAAAGGGATGAGGTCATCTCCATTTTGAGGAGGATAAGGTAAATAACGTAAAAAAGGATTAGAGGTAGCTAAGGTAAATAAAAGGAAGCCAAAGATAATAAAACCTAAAATTGATAAAACACGGATGAGCATATGTTCTGGTATAGAAGAAGCGTTTAATAGAACAGCTAGCATCCAGCCAGCTTGTATTAAGATCCACATTAAGATAGATCCTTCATGTGCACTCCATACTGCGCTGACTTGATACCAAATAGGTAATTGAGTATTTGAATGTGCAGCAACATATGCTACTGAAAAATCATTGGTTATAAAAGAAAACGTGAGTAATAAAAACGCAGTTAAAATTAATAAAAAGAGACCCCATGTGAGAGGGTAAGCGAATTGATACCAAGCTTGACGTTTTAATGTCAGCCCTAAAGGAGGGATGACCAATAATAAGGCAGAAAAGCATAAAGCCAGAATAAGACAAAGGTGTCCGAGTTCAGGAATCATAATGCGCTTACTTTTAGTTGTTTGTCGTGTAATTTTTTGATTGCTTGTTCAACTGTTTTTGGCATATAGTCTGCGCTATGTTTGGCGAGTAGTTTTGTGGCATAAAAAACATGATCTTTGAAGGAGCCATAGGCGATAATGCCTGAGTTTTCTCGAAATAAATCAGGAAAAACACCTGTGTAATCAATCGTTAAGGTGTTTTGTTTGTCGGTAATTTGAAATTGTTTTTTTAAATTATTTGGAGCGCGTTGAATAGAATTTTCAACCACAATGCCACCTACTTGAATGCTGCCTGTAATAGGAGTCTGTGATGATATCAAGCTGGTTGGTGTATAAAATAAGCTAATTGACTCTTTTAAAGCGATGGCGGCAAGCAGCGTTGTCAGTGAGACGCCAGTCAAAATTACAAGTATTAAAATCAAGCGTTTACGTCGAATGGGGTTCATGATTTAACCTGTGAAGCTGGCATAAAGGTAGGTGGTATCGGTTTTTGTTTTTGAGCGTTTAAATGATATTTTTTTATTTTTTTCATTACTTTTCTTTTCATGTAATGTAAATACCAGCCGTGAAAAAGCAAGGTGCTGATGGTAATCAATGTGACGCTCCACACATAGATTCCGTGTTTTCCCATGAGTAATAATTCATATCCAGTTTCAAAATACATATCTAACTCTTGATGCTGATTTATTTAATGCGAAATCGGTGTCATGGTATTTTTAGAGGCTAATACTTTATAAGCCCATGTTGTTTGATATTCTGTTTTTAAAATTTCACACTGCATATAATAAAAAAATAAGGATACAGTGATTAAATAAAAGCTGGCTATTGCGCATAGTAAAGGGTGTAACATTTCGGGTGCAATAGATGTACTTGTTAAGGTAATAGAAGCACCTTGATGCAATGTATTCCACCATTCTACGGAATATTTAATAATGGGTAGATTCACTAATCCTACTATGCCTAATAGTGCGCATGCGCGATGTGCAGTCTCTGTATTTTGTATCGTATAACGCAAGATGATTTGTCCTAAATATAGGAAAGCTAAAATAAACATTGAAGTCAGTCTTGCATCCCAAACCCACCAAGTGCCCCAGGTTGGTTTTCCCCAAATTGCTCCGCTGATCAAGGCTAAAGTACACCAAGAAAAACCAATGATTGCTAGAGATTTTGACGCTAAAAAGGCTAATTTAATACGCCAAATATAACCCATGGTGCCTGCTATAGCCATCGCCATATAAGTACTGAGTGCTAATGAAGCCACAGGTACATGCATAAAAATAATACGATAACTATTGCCTTGTAGATAATCAGGTGCTGTAAAAGCAAGACCCCAAGTGAGTGATATACTGATGCCTAGCAATGAGATATAAAAAATCCAAGGATTATACGTTATTGAAAAATAATAAAAATATCTAGGTGAGGACAATTTGTGTAAAAAAGAAAAATTCATGATTTGATCAATCTATTGAATAAACATATGGATTCATTCGTTCGTTGATAGCATCAGCTCTTGAATTGTACGGTGCTATATACTATGGAAAGCCTTTTTGTATTTTATCCTGAATTTGATTTAAAAGCTAATGGAAATATGGGTGAGTGATTAATTTTTTTAAAAAATAGTTCTTTCTAGCCTAGTCAGTCGATTCTGAAAAATCAATAAATATGATATAATTCAATTAATTATATGTTAATTTGTGGTATAATATTTCCCAGTTATTGCTTGTTACTGATATAAAACCTGGGAAAAAAATGAAAGAAAAAGACACACAGACACGACAAACAAATTTATTTCAAAATAAATTGAGCAATCAGCTTGATCTCGATCATGAACTCATTCAATTATCTGGAATCATTCCTTGGGCAGTATTTGAAGAAACATTTGGAGTTTATTATTCAGAAACGAGAGGTCGTCCTAGAAAGCCAATTAGACTGATGGTTTCATTGTTAATGTTGCAGCATATTCATGAGTTATCTGATTAAAAAATAGTAAAAGCTTG
>VSKW01020848.1_pt1 | contig 11590 bp, 13 predicted proteins | sample 4798611 | NCBI WGS metagenome assembly VSKW01 (sample SAMN12179536, study PRJNA552185) | sponge metagenome | biome: deep-sea hydrothermal plumes; feature: spots directly above weak diffusing fluid; material: sea water; isolation source: sponge from the Crane site of a hydrothermal vent ...
CGATATAATCTTCTGGATTAAACCACAAAAGGACTTAAGTTTTTTGGCAAAGACCAAAGCAGCAGCCATTATGGTGGCACCTAAATTTGTTGAGCAAGCATTGCAAGAGGCGCCGCAAACCTGTGCGATATTAGAGGGAGGTAAAAACTTGGAAGAGTCCTTCATAAGAATAATGCAATTATATCAGCCCGAGCCGCGTGAACAATCTGCTGAGCTGGTGCATGCCTCTGCGGTGGTGGCGGCTACTGCCAAGGTCGGCAAGCAGGTTCGCCTAGCTGCTGGGTCTGTAATAGGAGAGCATAGTGTCATAGGCGACAACTGTTCCATAGGAGCGAATGCTGTCATAGCAGAGGATGTTGAGATAGGTGCTAATAGCATCATCTATGCTGGAGCAGTTATATATTCTCATGTGGTCCTCGGCAAGAATGTTATCCTTCATAGCGGTAGTGTCTTGGGCGGTGATGGTTTTGGTTTTATGAAATACAATGGCATTCACAATAAAATACCTCACACTGCCGGAGTTGTCATAGAAGATAATGTGGAGATTGGTTCCAACAGCACGGTTGATCGCGGTGCTATGAGTGCCACCCGAATAGGTGCTGGCACTAAAATAGATAACCTATGCCAAGTTGGACATAGTGCAGTTGTCGGCAAGAATTGTATTTTATGCACGGCTGCTAACATTGGTGGATCGGCTCGCGTGGATGATGATTGTATTTTTACTGGTAGAAGTGGCTGTGTTGATAATGTGCATATCGGCAAAGGCACCATAGTATATGTTGGCGGCATAGCAGTGAGTGACACTGTAGCTGGGGCTCATATAGCTGGCATCTATGGCAAAGATAATCACCAGCATCTAAAAGAATTGGCAGCTCTCAAACGTTTGGCAGCATCAAGGTCGGGACAGAAGAAGTAGAGAATAATGATAGTCGGCATAGGAACAGACATAACTTCAGTCAAGAGAATTTCTGCGGTGTATGACAAATATAAAGACAGGTTTGTCCAACGCATTCTGACCCGCAAAGAAATTGATTCTTACAACAAGCGTCCAAACAAAGTGCATTACTTGGCTAAGAGGTTTGCGGCTAAAGAAGCGGTTGCCAAGGCACTGGGGACTGGCATAAAAAGAGGAGTGTTTTGGCGTAACATAGCTGTGTTGAATCAGATAAGCGGCGCACCATTTATAATTCTATATGACGAGGCATTGGCTAGGTATGAACAACTTGGAGCCAAGTCATCGCACATATCCATCAGTGATGAGCAAGAGTATGCCATTGCTTTTGTAGTCCTGAGTAGTGATGAATCCGTTTGAGGCATTTACTAAGCTGTCTTCGCAGGGACTGCAACGCATTCCGGTTACTAAGACATTGTATGCAGACATTGACACGCCTGTTGGCACTTACCTAAAGGTGGGGAACTCCCCTTATAGCTACTTGTTAGAGTCGGTGGAAGGTGGGCAGAAGTGGGGACGTTATTCCTTCATCGGTCTGCCGAGCAAACGCATCATAAAAGTATCTGGGTTTCAAATAACAGAGTTGCGTAAAAATGCTGGAGAGGATAAAGAGGAGACCTTTGAATGCGCCGACCCGCTTGAGTATATCCGCGAGCAAGCTGAGAAGTTACACATACCAGCAGAACTTGCAACTAATCAACCAGAAGAATTAAAACTACTACCAAGATTTAGCGGTGGTTTCGTTGGTTACTTTTCCTACGAATGTGCTGCCTATTCAGAGAAACGTCTCCGTCATTTACTAGATAAGACCGACACCATAGGCTGCCCGCAGATAGTTATGATGCAAAGTGATGAGATCATAGCATTTGATAATTTGTTGGGCAAGATGACTTTAATTTGCTATGCAGATGTAAAGCAAGCAGCAAATATTAAAGATGCTTATGAAGTCGCTCAAGTCAGATTGGCTGAGATGTCGGAGATGATTGCTAAGCCCTTGCCACCAGAGTTGAATTCTTCTCTAAGATTGGAAGGTAGAGATACAGATGATAACCTGCAAAAACTATTGTCTAAGGCTGCTGAGTTTCAAGGCAAAGAATATCGTGATATGGTCACCAAAGTTAAGCAGTATATCCATGCTGGCGATGTTATGCAAGCGGTGCCTTCGCAAAGAATGGAGATTAACTTTCCACATGATTCCTTTAATTTTTATCGGGCTTTACGCACAGTCAATCCGGCACCTTATATGTTTCATCTTCATTTGGATGACTTTAGTATTGCTGGGGCTTCGCCAGAAATTTTGTCACGACTGGAGAGAACCGAGCAGGGCAGAATTGCCACCTTGCGGCCCATAGCTGGAACTCGTCGCCGCGGCACTAATGAGGAGGAAGATAAATTATTGGAGAAGGAAATGCTTGCCGACCCTAAAGAGATTGCCGAGCATCTAATGCTAATTGATTTGGGGCGTAATGACATTGGCAAGATATCCAAGGTCGGCAGTGTTAAAGTAAGTGACGAATTTAATGTGGAGAAATATTCTCATGTGATGCACATAGCGTCTAATGTGACTGGCGAGATTAAGGATGATTTAGGTGCGATGGATTTATTGAGAGCTACTCTACCAGCTGGAACTTTAAGCGGTGCAGCAAAAATAAGAGCCATGGAAATTATTGCAGAACTTGAAACATCCAAACGTGGTATCTATGGCGGGGCTCTTGGTTATTTGGATTGGCAAGGCAACATGGATATGTGCATCGCCATACGCACAGCCGTCATCAAAGATGACAAACTATTTCTACAGGCCGGCGGTGGCATAGTAGCGGATTCTGATGAGCATTTAGAATGGCGTGAGACCCTCAACAAAAGAGGTGCTTTGCTGAGAGTGATTAACATGCTTGGCTTAGATGGAGAGAACTTCTAATATAGCGTGACATGCCAGATCAAAAAGTAACTGAATTGACTCAAGCAGGAGAAGAGAAGCAATCAACTGAAATTGCCGGCCTTGCCAACTTGGACACCAGTGAGTATGGCAAGGCAATAGAGCTACTCAATAGCAAGACCACAAATTGCGTTATGGTTGTAGGCAGTGCTGGGACTGGCAAGACCACCTTCATTGAATATCTTAAGGGTCCAGCTGGTCGTAGGCAACTACCCCAATTACAAGAAGTGGGCATAGTCGCTCCCACTGGCATAGCAGCCATGCAGGCGGGCGGCACTACCATACATTCTTTCTTTATGTTTCCTCCAGAGACCTACGATTATAAAAGTGAATGTTTTGCTGGCGGCGAGGAATTGGATGTTCCAAGTTATCGCAAGGCGGTTTTCAAAACTATGCAACTCTTAGTGATAGACGAAGTGTCTATGGTGCGTGCCGATTTGATGGATGCCATTGATAGATCTTTGAGAATTAACCGCGGCAACCGCAATACCCCGTTTGGTGGGGTCAAATTATTATTGATAGGCGACATCTTTCAACTACAACCAGTAGTTACTACAAGCGATCGCGAGTTCCTGCAAGAAAGATACGAGGATAGCAATGGAATGTTCTTCTTCAACTCTTTAGCTATTAGAGAATTACTTGCCAAAGATAAAATGGCATTTACCGAACTAACTATTCCCCGCCGCTTTATAAACCTCAAAAAAAGCTCGGATAACTTTTACAATATTCTCAACCGCATTAAGCTCGGAGATGCGAGCGACCTTGATAAGATTAATCACTATCTATCCCGCCCTGAGCATTGCAAAAAATTATTAGATGATAATGCCGTCATACTCACTGGCAAGAAAATGACTGCCGAAAAACTTAATTCACGCAAGTTAGCGGAGTTGGATGATGAGGAGCATACATCCGAAGGTAAGGCCGAGGGACGTTGTGCCGATTACGACGATAATAAACTTCCCACATCAAAGTATTTAACTTTCAAGAAAGGAGCCCAAGTAATTTTTGTCCGCAACTCTGGCGATGGCTCCTGGTATAACGGTAGTTTAGGCACAGTGGTGGACTATGTGTTGAATGATGAAGGTAATCCACGGGCAGTGAAGGTGCAGTTAGTGGATGATCATTCCATAGTTGAAGTGAAGCGGGAGGTATGGGAAGTAATAGAATATAAGTTCAACAAAGAGAAGAATGCCATAGAATCCAATGCAGCTGGTAGCTACACGCAATTCCCTTTTATGTTGGCTTGGGCTATGACCATCCACCGTGCCCAAGGCAAAACCTTGAGTAGGGCAGTAGTTGATCTGGCGAGTGGTGCCTTCAGCTCTGGTCAAGCATATGTGGCTATTAGCCGTTGCCGTGAGGCAAAGGACTTGGGGCTAATGACTCCCTTACGTCACCGCGACATCATCTGTCACCCAGAAGTGGTAGATTTCTACAAAAAGTATATCGGCAAATCAACAGAAGATTCGTCTCAGCTACTATAAAATTGTGATTAAAGTGATAAAATTAATCTTGTTCCCCGATAATTTTTTGATAGATCAATTAAGGAGCGGGATTTATAGAATTTTTGAATTATGAGATTAATATTTAGATTATTTTTTTTACTATCAACTCTAACTTTAGCGATGAATAGTTCAGTATCAACTGCAGCCAGCAATAGCGGCAAAAACACCTTAATGGTTTTAGGCGATAGCTTGAGTGCCGCTTATGACATGCAAATAGAAAGTGGCTGGGTATACCTGCTACAAAACAAGCTCAACTCCCAAGGACTTAGCTACAAGGTGCAGAATGAAAGCATCAGCGGCGACACCAGCGGTAATGGCTTATATAGGATGAGTGGCATAATTGAACGAGGTAAGTTCTCCCATTTGGTGTTGGCATTAGGTGCCAATGATGGTTTGCGTGGTCTCCCATTTCCACAAATGCAAGAAAACTTGGGTAGTATCATAAAGATGGCACAAAAGCAGGGAGCCAAGGTGTTCTTGATAGGCATAGAACTCCCCAACAACTACGGCTCCTTCTATCAGAAGAACTTCAAGGCCGTGTTTGTTGCTCTAGCTAAAGAGTATGATGTCCCATTGCTCCTGACAAGTTTATTGCAGGACTTACCCAAGATAGACGATAACTTTAATGAAGACCGACTCCACCCCAACGCCAAAGCTCAACCAATCATAATGGAGAGTGTGTGGGCTAAGTTAAGTAAGTATTTGTAGTTTGCTTGAGCAAGAAAGCAGGTAAGCAAGCTAAGCTCGCAATAACGACCAAGCAATAACTTTAGCGACTCCAGCTTTCTTGAGGCACTTTGCCAGCTCATTAATAGTTGCACCAGTAGTCACCACATCATCCACCAGTAGAATTGTCTTGCCACGCAACTTGGCATAGTGAGAGGACTTCTTATTGATTGCGAAAGCATTGCGGATGTTCTTACTCCTTTCTTGAGGGGACAAGTTAAGTTGTGGTTCAGTGGCTTTGGTTCTTAGGCAAAGAGCATCATTACCATGGCTCATAGGGATACCGAGTAAATTCATCAAAGGAGTGATGAGTTCCACCGACTGATTGAAGCCCCTAGTCCCCTGTCGTTGAGAATGTAATGGTATGGGGACTATTAAATGAGGCAAATCAGCTATCAAGTTGGACGGCTTATTATCACCTTGCGGCTGCAGATACATCTGCTTCCACAAATTTCCCAACACAAACCCATAATAAATGAGCCGACTAAACTTCATCAAATGCAACGACTTACTCAAAGGTGCATAGTAGGTGTATGGCGACCAAAGAAAATCAACCACTGGTGGTTTGTGATAACAAGTCGGACATAGATAGCCAAGCTCATCTTGAGAATAGTTGCTTATGCCACCCTGTCGTGCATTCCGTGCATTATTAGCATCGCCATTCAGGGTATATTCCAATGGCAAAGCACACAAGCGGCAAGCCCGCAAGATAACTGGCATTCTTGCCTGACAAGAAGAACAGCAGCTATTTAGGACAGGAGTATCCAAACAAAAAATACAACTAGAGTTGGCATCATGGACATTTCTAACTTTATCTAACCAACCACCAATAAAACCTAAAGGTGTTGTGCCACTAATATTAGTGGACGTCTCAGTAGTGTTGTTTCTGTGAGAGTTTATATCGCGAGTGATGTTAGAGTATAAAAATACTGCAGCTACTAAAAGTGTGGCAGTTGCTTCCCGCCTAGAAGATGTAGATGAATGTGATAAACCATCTGCCCGCCATGTTCGCGGCAATTAAATTGCATCCTATAACCACTCTCAGCTATGTTATTCTCGCGTGCCAACTTGGTAGCAACACAAATTATATGACCGATGAGTTCTTTATCCTCTTCTTGGATATCATCGGTTGTCTTGATGTGCTTGCGTGGCACAACCAAAAGATGCACAGGGGCTGAAGGATTAATGTCTTTGAAAGCAATAACCTTATCGTCTTCATAGACAATGTCGGCTGGTATTTCCTTATTAATAATCTTTATAAATAGATCTTCGTTTTGGCTCATAATAAATATTATATGTTTAAATAAACATGGCTATGGGTGGACTTGAACCGCCGACCTCAGCGTTATGAGTGCTGCGCTCTAACCGGCTGAGCTACATAGCCACTAAATTAAATTATATTATATCACATCCGCCCTAGTCCCCGCAACCCATAACAGCTGTATCTTACTTAAAATGATGACCAATTACTGATGTTTTGAGAGTTAGCATCTTTAACTAAAAGTAATGTCATGATCTTATGATAACTTTGAATATTAATAGAGGAATAAAACAATCTATAATTTTTCCTTAGTATTCCCCAAATTTCTGGAGAACATTCAATTAACTGAGAAGCAGAAATATCATCTGTATAATCCAGATCATCAGGGAATTTTTGCTTAGCAATGAATAACTTAAACAATTCTGACTTTGCAGGGAACCACATTTCATTGTCTTTATGTATAATTAAGCAGTGCGGTTCTTTTGATAATCGCATTAACCTTCGAGCCATGGCTTCTATGGACACATTAAAAGTTTCTGCCATATTAGATATCGTTTGCCAAGATAATTTTTTGTTCTCTGACAACGCTATTTGAATCTTATCAGCAGGCATTAAGAGTGCTGCTGCAAATGCATTGGCTTCCTTTTCATAATCCTTATACACATTATTATTTGTTTTACAAGATTTAAATCTTTTGGCCTTCCCTTCCCTTCCATAATATGTAATAGGGCGTGTCCTAATTCATGAGCTTTAGTAAACTCCTTGCGATGGGCATTATCTATTAAGGAATTGATGATTATCCTGACACTGTTGCTATTAAGTTTCTCGCATACAGATATAACTGATATAGGCAATTCATATAAACCTAAGCTATTAATTCTTCTGCTGAATTTTCTGCTTCGACTATATTAGGAACCACTATTCTTGTCTTTAACAAGTTTTATCATTCCTCTAATAATCTCTTTGTCTGATTTACTTAAGGCATTAAAACTACCAAGTTGTCTGAGAAGATACTTAAATTCTTGCTCATCTGGTTCTGATCTATTATCTTCGCCAGTTAATTCTGTAACAGAAACTTCAAGAGCCTCACTTATTTTACAAGAGATAACCAATGATGGAGACCGGAGACCAGCTTCAATCATACTAATTGCTGAAGCAGTAATTCCAGCTTTGGCTGCCAATTCTACTTGACTTATATCAGCCCGCTCTCTCAAACGCTTAACGTTTTCTGCTATTTCACGCACTTCTTTCATAGTTAATAATTTAATTTTTTTGCAAGAATTATTAAAAAACTTGCTATATAACACCTGTTAAGCTATAATATCACAATGGTTAGATGTATAATTAACATATAGGTATTATAAATGAAAAATAGTATTATTGACAAAGTATGGAATAAAGCTAAGCCTATACAAGATAAATCAAAAGACTTGTATAGGAAAGACCCTTATGGGAATACTATGTATAGAAAGTCGCACGGCAAAAGCTCTCCTATGGGCTGGGATGTGGATCACATCAAGCCGGAATCAAGAGGTGGAAGCGATAAAATTAATAACTTGCAAGCATTAAACTTTAGCATCAACAGAAGTAAAGGTGCTTCACTAGTTAAGAAATCAAGACATTCAAGAAACAATAAATGAAAAAAGTAAAAAGTAACATATTTAGAGCAATAAGCATTGATGGCGGAGGAATGCTAGGCTATTACAGTGCCCGCTACTTGCATGAGCTAAGTAAACTGGCAATTAATAGAAATAAAAACGATAACTTTAGAATCTGTGAGGCATTTGATATGCTAGTCGGCACTAGCACTGGGGCAATAATTGCTTGCGGATTGGGTAATAAGATGGAACCAGAGAAAATAGCTGAATTTTATAGATGTTATGGTGCAAAAGTTTTCCGTAAGAAAATGCCTGTAAGTTGTAGGTCTTTGCTGAGAATTTTTGGACGCGTAAGAGCAAACAAGAAAGGTGATGAAGCCATGAGGGAAGGATTAAAAGAGGCATTCAATGATATAACCCTTGGAGATATTTATAAAAAACACAAAAAACCAATTATAATACCCTCTACTAGTGCTACAGCTCATGCAGGATATGTATTTAAGACACCCCACAATGATGATACAAATAAGAGAGATAATGATATATCTTTAGTGGATGCTTGTTTAGCAAGTTCGGCTGCACCTTTATATCGCTCACTAGCCAGAATAGGAAACGACTTGTTTATTGATGGGGGTTTATGGGGAAATAACCCAGTATTAGTGGCGTTATCTGAGGCATTAAGGTTTACAAAAGGTTCAGACAAAAAAATTGAAATATACTGTTTGGGTATATCTCCAGAACCTGGTTCTGCCCCCGATCTAGGAAATCCTCATTGGGGTTTTAGGCAATGGTGTTTTGGCTCTAAAGCAGTTCATATTTCTATAGATTCACAGAAAGGGGTATTTAACTACTTAGCACAAGAATTTTCTGAACATATAAATAGAGAAATATCAATCATCCGTTTTCCCAAGGCTCCAATTTCTGAAGCACATTACAAACTTTTAAGCTTGGATAATGCTTCACTGAAGTCAATGGAACTAATGGAAAACCTTGCAAGGAAAGCAGGTGATGAAACAAATAGGGTAATGAGTGAACAGGATAATGATTCTGGGAAGCGGATTACTGATTTATTATATTTAAAACATTAAAAATTATTATGTTTAATTTAAACAACAAAATGAGAGAGTTTCATGAAAATGAAGTTCGTCTCAATAAAGCTCAACAAGATGAAATGCGCGATAGAAGAAACGCCAATAGAAATCGATTGGGTAAAAATGAATTTACTGAGAATGGTGAATCCAGGTCTCAAGGTTCATATTCAATGCACACTATGGTGCAAGATACTGATAATGATTATGACATTGATGATGGCATAGTTTTTGAAGAAAGATATCTTAATGATATTGATGAACAATTAGAGCCTTTAGATGTAAGAAATAAAGTTAAAGATGCAGTTATGGATGGTAGCTTTAACATAGGACCTGAAGTTAAAAAAACTTGTGTTAGAGTTCGTTATAATGATGGATCTCATATAGATATACCCGCATATAGAAAACGTGAAGATGGAACACTAGAACTGGCTAAAGACGATGAGTGGATAGTTAGCGATCCAGCTGCAGTAACAGAGTGGTTTAAGAGAGAAGTTATGAGTCAGAGTAAAGATGAAGATAATGGGAGACAGTTAAGAAGAGTTGTTAAGTTATTGAAATTCATTAAGAATAGCCGTCCAGATTGGAAGAGTAAAATGCCCAGTGGTTTAATAATATCAGCTTTAGTTGTGGAATGTTATGTCTCTGATGATCGTGATGATCGCTCACTTTTTTACACAATGCAAAATATATGCGAGCGACTTCAAGAAAATTTGGAAGTTTATCATCCAGTATTGTCAGAAGAAAAACTTACTAAAGGCGAAGATGACTCTGAAACCAAGATTTTACGGGAAGTGCTAGAGAATCTGATTAATGAATTAAATAAGTTGCTTGCTATTGGCTGTACCGAAGAGCAAGCTTATAAGTGTTGGTATAAAGTATTCTGTCATAAGTTTTGGGAGAATAAAGATATAAAAGCTACTATTATAAACATTGCAAGTCCAATTGCGATAACTAAACCATATAGAGAATTTTAATGAAACAAGAAATAGAAAAGAAAACAGCTGGAAATTTTATAAAATTCCACACTGAAAATGGAGGCAATCTTTATGTCGGCCAAATCAATGTTTGTGGTACGGAAGAAAAGAGCAAGCAAGGTCAATGGGTTATGCAGCCATGCTCAGAAGATACTAAAGATGCAGTTAATATTAATTATAGCTTTCACATTGAAGTAACAAATGACCAACGGAAGGTGTTTGAAAATGGTGGGAAAATAGAAACAGCTCGAGTTATGTTATGCAAGACTAGTGAAGACATGCATATTAATTCCGATGGTAGTTGTTGTCTCGGTTTAGACGTAAACGATAATGAGTTAACTATTGAGCAATTTATTGAAAACAAAGTACTTCCATTTTTCTTTTGGCAAGCATATTTTTATAAATTTGGTAAAGCTCCACAGTTTGGTGAATTTTCACATAATAAAAGTAAAGCTATACAAGAACTTCAAGAAGATGTTAATTATTTAAGAGCAAATGATAAGTGTTATTGCGGCAGTGGAAATAAGTATAAGAAATGCTGTAAGAGAAAGCAACCGTATTCAACTAGAATGTTAATTAAAACATTGCAAGAATCAAATGGGCATTTATAGATGTGTACAACTTTTGATGTCACACATCCTGTTGTATAAATTAATATTACAAAAAAGATTTATATAGGCATGCAATAAATCTAAGTATAGTGAAGTGCCTTATGGATTATAATAGAGTATGGCTAAGTCATTAAATAAGAGAACTTTAGAATCATTATTTATCTCACCGAATAAGGAGATAATTATGAGAGGATTGCCTTTACTTTTTAGCCAAGAACAGATTAAGCATACGCGAGGAGGCAGGGCTGGTATGGAAGTAGGTAATGCTCGTGAAAGAGTCCTTATCACTTTATGTATGTTCATATTCGGTACAGAAAATGTAATAATTCCTCCTACAACATCTGCTGAAGAAGATCTATCAGTATATGGAAATCCTATATCAATAAAAACTAAAACGGGTGACAGTAACTCTGGGATTAAGATTAAATGGACCACCGATTGGAGCAAGGTTGATGATATTCTAAATAACTACGCCCCTAGTTGCGATATGCTTCTGGCTAAGATTATTTGGGGAGGTAGTTCTGGGCTATATTGGGTGCCAGTTAAGGTGCAAAAAGCCATTCTTAAGAAATTGGGCAGAAATGGATATATCAAAGTTCCACCACGCAATACTAATCCAAGGGGTGTAGAGTTCTCTAAAGAAGCAATGACAAGTATGTTAGTTGCATCTGGGACTAGAGAGTTAATTATCTCTTGGGGTAATCCAGATAAGGCACTAGAGAATCAAATCAATGATGAGTATGTCGGTAAGTGGAAACAAATTGCAAAAGTGGATAAACTATAATATGTAGAGTATGGCTAAAGTAGCATTAAGTAAAATATCACCGGCTAAAGGGACAGAAACATCCGCTTTTGGAACTGTGTCGCGTAGCGGACATGACTCCAGTCCTTTTTATAGTAAGAAGATATACACTTCTGAAGACGGGATGAGTTCCA
>VSKW01026292.1_pt1 | contig 11550 bp, 10 predicted proteins | sample 4798611 | NCBI WGS metagenome assembly VSKW01 (sample SAMN12179536, study PRJNA552185) | sponge metagenome | biome: deep-sea hydrothermal plumes; feature: spots directly above weak diffusing fluid; material: sea water; isolation source: sponge from the Crane site of a hydrothermal vent ...
AACTCGTTTTGATAAGCTAGCTAGGCATTTAAAAGCGATGATTTATATTGCGTGTGCTATTATTTGGGTGAATTCAGAATGAGGATGCGCCCTAAAAACGATCTATTGATGATAAGCATATCGCTTCTTTATTGTTGACTATAGTGATGATGTTATTGTGACGCTTTCTCGTTGAAAAAATATCTTAAAACTTCATATTATCATCATAAAAGAATGAATTTAGCTCGTGATATGCAAAAGTTTCGATTATACTAAGCAATCATACATTCACCTTTCAATATATGAGGTATAGAGAACCTAATGATAGCAGTACTTGAAACCAGCATGGGCACCATTAAAATCGAATTAAATACAGAAAAAGCACCTAATACAACAAAAAACTTTATAGATTATATTAAAGCCAACTACTATGATGGCACTATTTTTCATCGTGTCATCAATGGGTTTATGATTCAAGGTGGCGGAATGGATGCGGATATGACTGAAAAAACAACACAAAATCCTATTAAAAATGAAGCCAATAATGGGCTTTTAAACGAAATAGGTTCAGTTGCTATGGCTAGAACAAATGACCCTCATTCAGCCACAGCTCAATTTTTTATTAATATTGCTGATAATAGTTTTCTTAATTTTAAATCAGAAAATGAATCAGGCTGGGGTTATGCTGTTTTTGGAAAAGTAACTGACGGTATGGATGTTGTGAATCAAATTAAATCTGTTAAAACAGGCTCTAAAAATCATCATACAGATGTTCCTGTAGAACCTATTACTATTATCAAAGCGACACTGACTTCATAAACTGTCTCTTATAACAAAACAAACTTCAAAGAGCGCGCCATGCTCCTAAAATGAACAGCATAGCGCGCCCTTGTTAAGACAAGACCTGTATAAATCTATTTCAATTTGAATGAAATAGAACCTGTTAAAACACACTATTTCAATTGGTGTACAACAGAATACAGAGGCAATGCTGAATGAGTCAATAGACAGCCTAGCCTATCATTATCATTATCATCAAAATTATCTCATTTTGTTAACTTAATCATTCATATATTCAATATTTTAACGGATATTTACTCATGGCCCTATCCATTCATCCAGATCCATCTGCGCGCATTATTGTTGGCATGTCTGGTGGTGTTGACTCTTCTGTAACCGCATTATTATTGAAAAAAAAAGGGTATGCAGTCGAAGGGTTATTTATGAAAAACTGGGACGAAGATGATGGCACTGATTTATGCACAGCGAAAGATGATTATTTTGATGCATTATCTGTTGCAGGAAAAATTGGCATTCCATTACATATTGCTAATTTTGCATCAGCATATTGGGATTTAGTATTCAAAAACTTTCTATTAGAATATCAACGAGGAAACACGCCCAATCCTGATATTTTATGTAATAAAGAAATTAAATTTAAAACTTTCTTAGCTTATGCAAAAACATTAGGAGCAGACTATATTGCAACAGGACATTATGCGAAAACACTGCCTGTCATGCAAGATGATAAGTCCATTCAACATCATTTATTCAAAGGAATTGATTTAAATAAAGATCAAAGTTATTTTTTATATGCTCTAGAAGCATCACAATTACAACAAACGCTATTTCCATTAGGAGATCTCACAAAAAAACAAGTTCGACAGATCGCTTGTGAAGCAGGTCTGCCCACTGCAAATAAAAAAGATAGTACTGGCATTTGTTTTATTGGCAAGCGACCTTTTCGTGATTTTTTAAAACGATACTTATCACCCAAACCGGGTCTTATTAAAAACACACAAGGGCAAGTTATAGGAGAGCATGAAGGCTTAATGTATTATACGTTAGGGCAAAGACAAGGTCTTCATATTGGCGGCGTAAAAGGTGCACTTGAAGCACCTTGGTATGTTGTTGATAAAGACATGTCAACTCAAGCTCTCATTGTAGCGCAAGGTCATCATCATCCTGCTTTATTTTCAGATACATTAACACTCTCCAGTATTCATTGGATTAATCAAAAACCATGGCCTGAAAAACAGGCTATTCAGGCCAAGATCAGATATCGCCAAACAGATCAACTGTGTTATATTACCACTCATAAAACAGAATTTATCGTTCATTTTGAGCAAAAACAACGCGCCATCACACCTGGACAATCGATTGTTTTTTATGGAAAAAACAGATGTTTAGGGGGCGCTATTATTGATACCGTGCAACGTAATTAATTTGAAAAAATGCTCACAACTCAATCACGAAGAAACCAGTCAAACTCTCGATAATATATGCTACAATATTGCTGTCCAAATCAGCGGATTGATCGCCTGATCGCTAGACTCCAATATTGAGGTATCATATGGATTACTCTTCACTCCAAGCAATTTCTCCACTTGATGGACGTTATGCAGAAAAAATAGAAAAATTAAAACCTATTTTCAGTGAATATGGATTAATGCGACACCGGATCCTCATTGAAATAAAATGGTTTGAAATGCTTTCAAATCACACCCTATTTGATGTTTTACCTGAATTATCAGCAGAAACCACTCAAATACTGTACACCCTATATGATGATTTCTCATTAGCAGATGCTGAACAGATTAAATCGATTGAATCAATCACCAATCATGATGTCAAAGCAATTGAATATTTTATCAAAGAAAAATTCAAAACCCATGAAACACTGAGACCTTATCGAGAATTTGTTCATTTTGCTTGTACTTCAGAAGATATTAATAATTTAGCGTATGCCTTAATGTTAAAAGCAGGCTGCAAAGTATTAATGAATGAAGTACATCATATTGCTATGAACTTAAAAGATTTAGCGCATCAATATGCGGAACAACCTATGCTATCTAGGACGCATGGCCAAACGGCAACCCCCACCACATTAGGTAAAGAAATAGCCAATGTTGTCTATCGTTTGAATCGACAAATAAAACAATTGAAGTCGATACCTATTTTAGGAAAAATAAATGGCGCTGTTGGAAATTATAATGCACATCATGTTGCATACTCAAATATAGACTGGATCAAACTAACGCAAGATTTTATTGAAACACTGGCTTTATCTTATAATCCTTATACCACTCAAATTGAACCACATGATATGTTATCAGAGCACTTTGATATCATTCGACGAATTAATGTGATTTTAATCGATTTTAATCGTGATATATGGGGTTATATTTCATTAGGGTATTTTAAACAAAAAATAAATCCCAATGAAATCGGATCTTCTACAATGCCTCATAAAGTCAATCCCATTGATTTTGAAAATTCAGAAGGTAATTTGCATGTTGCCAATGCACTCTTAACAACATTATCAGAAAAACTACCGACTTCACGCTGGCAGCGAGATTTAACCGATTCAACTTTATTACGTAATATAGGCCCTTTATTTTCACATAGCTTAATTAGCTATTTATCAACTTTAAAAGGCATTCATAAATTAGAAGCGAACATCAAACGAATTGATGAAGATCTGGATCAAGCCTGGGAAGTCTTAGCTGAACCCGTTCAAGTTGTGATGAGACAATATAACCTACCATCACCATATGAACAGTTGAAACAATTATCACGTGGAAAAAAACTGACTCAAACGATATTGCATCAGTTTATTCAAACATTAAACTTACCTTCTCAAGAAAAAATCAAATTATTAGCTTTGACGCCTAGAACGTATATTGGCTATGCAGATCAACTGGCAAAAACAATTCAAGTTTCATCATAACCCGCTGATTTGATTGAATGATAATCCAACAATACTGATCATCTTTGATAGCAGCCGAAAGATCATCCTTCACAGAAGCATACCCTTGATGCGTTCTATGCATCAAGGTGTCAGTGAGGCCAGCCTTGACATCACAATCTGTTTGATACAAAAAAATAATATTTGATATCCTATCATAGATGTAACATAATGTTGACAACCTACTGGCTAAACTTCAAATACAGTTAGCAAGCAACCTGTCGATTAACATCGATACTCTTTCAGTCCTCATAGTTCAACAGGATAGAACGGTGGCCTCCTAAGCCATTAATCGAGGTTCGAGTCCTCGTGAGGACACCATCTGACAACCAGAAAACATCCAGGCTGTACATCACGCAAATCTTGATATCCATTGTTTCATATAACCCCTCATAATATCATGAATAATGTTCGACTTGACGATGCAAAAGACCATTATTTGAGTGACCTTAACATCAAAGTACATCCTATCTCAATGTTTTTACAGTAGTTTATATACTTCATTATCGATTATTTGCTCATTAAAATCAAAAAAATGTCTCATGATTCTTTACAAAACAATAAAAATAAGCGCATCAAAAAATGTAATGAATCTTGAAAAAAAATGATCATTAATTTTAACTGAACAAATTAGAAACTTATAAATATAAGACTTATACTAAAGATAATAGACAATAAAACAACTTTCGATCATTCACTCAGCAGGCTTTGCCAGTATGTTTAATGTTCAAGATATTTTTATTCAACAATCTTATTATTTCAATCAATCTCCTGAAAAACTTTTTTCACTCATTCGCCAGACTTATGATGTAGATGAAAAAAAATATATTCAAGAACTGATTGAAGTCCATGAGAAATTACCGAATCTAGCTCAAAACATTCAAGAAATTAATCAAAAAGCTAGTCAATTGATTCAAGATGTTCGCAATAAAAATCAAGGCTTAACATTAATCGATGCTTTAATGCAACAATATAGCCTCAATACTGAAGAAGGCATTCTGCTCATGTGTTTAGCAGAATCATTAATTCGTATTCCTGATATAGCTACAATCGATGCTTTAATTAAAGATTGCTTATCTAGAACAGATTGGTCAAAACATTTACAAAAAAGTGATTCTTTTCTTGTCAATGCTGCAACTTGGGGTTTGTTAATAAGCAATAAATTATTAACCTCATTGACACCTCACAAATCCAATGGTTTATTAAATCAATTAACCAGTCGACTCAGTGAGCCTGTTATTCGTAAAGCCATCACGCATGCCATGAAAATACTAGGCAATCATTTTGTTCTAGGCCAAACGATTGAAACTGCCCTTGAAAATGCTAAACCATATTTTGAGAAAAACTATACGTATTCTTTTGACATGCTAGGAGAAGCTGCGATTACCGCCTCTGATGCAGCACGATATCAAGCTCAATATGCTCATGCTATTCAAAAAATAGGCCAATATAATCAAAACAAATCTATATCAAACCCAGCCAGTATTTCTATTAAACTGTCTGCTTTACATCCTCGTTATGAACCGAGTCAATCAACACGTATTATTCAAGAATTAACGAATAGCTTACTTGATCTCATTCAAATTGCACGCTTGAATCATACTCACCTGACCATTGACGCTGAAGAATCTGATCGTTTAGAATTATCTTTGAAAATATTTGAAAACTGCTTAAAACATCCTCTGTGTCAAGGTTGGAATGGCCTTGGATTAGCAGTACAAGCCTATTCAAAACGTGCTTTAGCTATTTTATTATGGATTTATACTTTAGGTAAAACATATAATATCACCATTGCCGTACGATTAGTCAAAGGGGCTTACTGGGATACAGAAATCAAAAAATCTCAAGAATTAGGGGAAAAAAATTATTCTGTATTTAGAAATAAAGATTACGTTGATTTACATTATTTAACGTGTGCTCGATTTATGTTACAACCAGACATCAATCCTTATATTTTTCCACAAATTGCTTCTCATAATCCTGTTACTTTAGTCTCCATCTTAGCAATGAGCTCTCCTGACAGTACTTTTGAATTACAAAGATTACATGGCATGGGAGAAATTTTACATCAACTTTTATCTGATAAAGAAAAAAAACAACTCAGAATTTATGCACCTGTCGGTTATCATAAAGAATTATTACCTTATTTAGTCAGGCGATTACTAGAGAATGGAGCAAACAGTTCTTTTGTAAATCAAATTTCAGATTTGCATATTGCCCCTCATGTATTAGCAGAGCACCCCATACAAAAAATAGATCTCACAATGGAACCGGCTATTCCTTTACCTGAAGCCTTATTTATTGATCGTAAAAATTCAACTGGCATCAATATTGCCATTGATCATCATTGGCAAAATATACAAGAAGCGCTTTGCACCTTCAGGAAGAAAGAATGGGTTGGCCGACCGATGCTTCATGAACAACTCGACAATCACGAACACACGTCTAATTCCGTATACAACCCTGCTAATATAACAGATGTTGTGGGTTATTGTCAGTGGAGTTATACCCATCAAATTGAATCAGCTTTACAAGCTGCACATCAAGGGTTTATGATTTGGAATCAAGTTGATTTAACTATTCGAGCAAAACATATCAATCAACTAGCTGATTTATTAGAAAAAAACCGAAACGAACTCATTGCATTATGCCAGCGTGAAGCAGGAAAAACGATGCAAGATGCAATCGATGAAATTAGAGAAGCAATCGATTTTTGCAGATATTATACTGTACAAGCCTTCAATTTATTTTCTAAACCGATCCAATTACCTGGACCTACAGGGGAAAAAAACACGTTATACGTGCAAGGTCGTGGTGTATTTTTATGCATTAGTCCTTGGAATTTTCCTCTGGCAATTTTCTTAGGTCAAATTACTGCTGCTTTAATCACAGGCAATACAGTCATTGCAAAACCTGCTGAACAAACTGGATTAATCGCCACGCGCGCAATTGAACTAGCTTGGGAAGCAGGTATTCCCAGTTATGCCTTACAATTACTACCTGGGTCTGGAGAGGAAATTGGTCAGCAAATATTACCAGATGATCGTCTCTCAGGAGTTTCTTTTACAGGCTCCACGCACACTGCAAAAATCATCAATAAAATATTAGCAAAGCGTTCAGGCACAATCATTCCTTTTATAGCTGAAACGGGCGGACAAAATGCAATGATTGTTGACTCAACAGCACTCCCTGAACAAGTCATTCAAGATATTATACGTTCTTCTTTTTCTAGTTGCGGGCAACGTTGCTCAGCGTTACGTGTCTTATTTATACAAGAAGATGTTGCAGATCATATGATTCAATCTTTAACTGGAGCGATGCAAGAACTTGTTGTTGGTGACCCAAAAAATCGCGAAACAGATATTGGCCCTGTCATTGATCAACAGGCATTAACTGCCTTAAAGCAACATATCCATAATATCAAAAAAATCAGCCATATTCTTTCACAAACACCTTTCTCAGACCAAAAAACAACAGGCTATTTCATTCAACCTACTGTCATTGAAATAGATCATATTTCTCGTTTAAAAAGTGAACATTTTGGCCCTATTTTACATCTTATTCGTTTTAGAAAAGAAAATATAAAGCAAGTCATTACAGATATTAATTCAACAAATTTTGGTTTAACTTTTTCAATTCATTCAAGAAATGAAGCTTTTATTCAAGACATTACACAACAGATTAAAGCTGGCAATATTTATGTTAATCGCAATCAAATTGGTGCCATTGTTGGCGTTCAACCCTTTGGTGGCATGAATTTATCTGGAACAGGACCCAAAGCAGGAGGTCCTCATACACTCTATCGATATATTCATGAAAAACATTACTCTATTAACACAACAGCTATTGGAGGCAATATATCGTTAATGGCGAATCAATCGTTTCAAAGTATACATAAAAAAAATTAAATCTCTTAAAACAGCCAAATATGAATTATTCATGTCATGTATTTCGGTCACTCAACAAGACAAAAAACAAGAGTGATTCATATTTAGCTGCACACAAAAAATATCAAATTCATATTTGAATATCCATGATGATATCTATTCAGGATAGAGATAAGATTTAAAACCAAATAAAGGCTTCATATATCATTACATTGATATCAAAAAAAACTGATAACTATCGCTTCCCGCTGAAAAATAACTAAAACTGATACGGTTTAAGATTGTATTAATAATATACAATACATTTATCGCTTATGCTGCCTATTGCAGCCGAAAAGATAAGATCAGATTTTGAATGAAAAATATTGTTTAACTATATCATAAATCAACAATATCAATATATTCCATCATAACTAACGATCATATTGTCAAGTTATCTACTTGCTTTTCATCGCTTTTATTTTGCTAATTGAGGACCTTGTTGATAACACTATCTTTTTCCTTTAGTAGGACGAAACATATCTCTTGAAATCGCCACAGGAGATCTTTGCAGTCTTATTCTTATGGCATTAATAGTATCCTGCTGTGATAATAAGATCTCAATTTGAGATCTTTCTTCTGCAGTCACGTGTTGATCAACCATGTTATGCTCTTTTTTTTCTGATATAAAGAAGTGAGACGAATGATTAGCAGCTATCTTATTTTTGTGGCTATAGAAAACGCCTTCCTGTTGAACTTCACACTTAAAAAAGCAAACATTCAATCTTTAATCATACAGTGAACCTTTAACCTGAACGTATCATATGCTCATACAATATGATTCATGCAGGCAATTATATTCATTAAAAACGACGCATGCTATGCTATGCAATCCAATGCATTAAAAAAATATGGTAGCATAAGGTTTTCATTTTCTACTTATTCGGTATAATACTTTTATTTAGTGAAAAATATAATTTAATCCTTATTATAAATATGCATATATGTCAATGTCGATTTTATATTATTGATACAGACATACCTCCTCACCCATTCCAACTTAGGCTTTATCGATATGAACATTACGTTAAAAATTCAAGCATGTATCTCTCTGTTTTATCTGTCATTTACACTATTCTCACTTGCTGACCCAAATAAGCTTACAAAAATACACATGGAATCAATTCGATTGAATGAAGAGCTTCAAGTTCAGTTATCATCAAATAGAGAATTGACTATAGAATCAAAGCATTTATCGCATTATTTTTTAACAACACACAAAAAAAATAAGCTAGAAAATTATCAGGATATAACAGAGGCAGAAAAATTTCTTCCTCTAATGAGAGAGTACCCGGTAGATAATCAGGATATCACCCATATTAGCCAAAGAGCTTATTACACAGATAATTCTAAATTTAAATCACTGCTTCAATCTGTTTTTGAAGCAGGAGAAGAAAATAAAACATATTACTATTTCCTTTTTTTACCGAAAACCACATGCGCTATTGTCATGCAGAGAACACAGAACGATGGATGGATAAAATCTTATAATCCAGAAACTCCTTTTCAATATAGACAATGCACAATAAAACAAACAACAACACAGGATAATATAGAGATTCTGGCACAAAAGAATGAGAGTGCATGGCAACCTATCTTAGATTTTTTACATTTAAAATCAAAGCTAACTGAACCTAGCAACATTGCTTTATTAAGCTTAGAAAAAGTCGAGATTCACAAAGAAAACAGCGACAAGGTATTTGTAGAGAACGACGATATAGAAGACAGGGTCACTGTAACTATCGATTCAGATAAAAACTTAAAAATGCTAAGCAGTCTAATTAAAAATGGGCATTATGGTTATGCAAAAAATATACCGATTGACTTCCAAGAATGGATAAAAATAGAAGATATAGTTAACCTTTTACAGCACCTTAATCTTGAATCAAGCCTGTATCAAGCGATATCATATGGTTATACAAAAACTGTTCACAATGTCCTCGCTCAATTCATAAATATGATAAGTTCTCCTAGATTAGCATCAATAAACCCTCAGGAAAAAGCAGAAATGATACTAGACTTATTCTCAGTCTCGCAGGCTAAAAATAACATAGAACGCAATTTATCTGGTTTGCAAGTTGCTTGTTCAAAAGGTGATCTCTGTATGGTTTCAGCAATCTATGAGTTTTTAAAACCTTTTATTTTTCAGACAGATACTGATCCTATTTTGAACTATCAACAAGCCATAGAGCTATTTTTACCTATCTTTCCTGACTCTCCTTTCGGACTATATTGCGCTTTTCATCAGAAGCACTACCACATTTTTGCATTTTATTTTGAAAAATTATTTTTAATCAAAGGAAAAGAAGAAGATATTAGAAATAGGCTATGTGGATTATTTAAATTTGACTTTACAAAAATGGTCTCAAAATGTATTGAAAAAAAATATATAACAAACACTTACTTAACAGAAAACATCATACATATTGAATAAAAATAGGATTATTTCTATCTTTTTATAAAGGCTTAATGCTTATTTTTCGTATAACAGATCATGCAAATATTTATGAAATATTGCAATATTGTTAGCGGAAAATAAGTCATCAGCAAATACACAAGAGGCACTTTATATTCATTTTTTTCAAATCAACTCACGGTTATCAATAAATATTAAAAAACAAAATAAAAGATAAAATATGTATAAAAAATATTTCAATATGCATATTTCAGATTATGTATTATAGGCTTTACTTTACTCTCTACTCAATCCATTTCAAGTGCAAGCCGTTTTATAATACCAGTTCTTTTATGAAAGCATCTTTAGATCAAGCTGCCAGCCCTATGATTAAAAATCCAGACATTGTCAATCAAGATTGAAGGAACTGGGTTTTTGATCAAATAATATCTTTGAATAGACAAGCGGCTTTATCTATTGATTTAGGCTTAGCTGCTGTAACGACCAGCATTGAAGCAGCAGTGGCAGGGGAAAATTGCACTCCATTGTATTGCGAGCACTGTTCTACCTCAAAAAATCCCAACAAACTATCAAACACCTATTTCCTTACTGACAAGTATGGATGCAGGTATCGCTGTTGCAGGAGCTTCTCATTTTGCAAGCTCTATCGAGAGTATTTTAGATTCACAGGTAGGATACGGTGGAAATGATATGCTTACAGAAGAAGTTGAGAAAAAAGCAGGGCATAGTATACCTGCTCCTGTTAAAGCCGTCTTTTATTTTTCAGTTAGCATGACTGGAGGTGTCCTTGGTTCTAAGATGATAAAAAACATGACTGAAACAATAGATCGAATCGGCTTTCCTGGAGCTTTTTCGCAGTGAAGAATCATCTCAAACAGAACCTGAAGACCAACCTCGTACGCATTTATATCATACAACATAAACGCCTACTATTGAATTTTATGAACCTTCAACTGAAATGAGTGATGTTAAAAAGGCAATGTTTGGCAATGGAATGCTTCCATTCAATATCATGACTTTTACTGATGATCGCAATGCAAGCTTTCCTGTAAATGCTGGAAATACAAAATTAACAGAAAATGACGCGTTTGCACTGCTTTTTGCTAGGAATGGTTTTTCAACTTATGATGTCACTCGCTGTTCAAATTCACACTCTCATCTTTTATTTCATCTAGGGCGTGTCCTCATTCTGAATTCACCCAAATAATAGCACACGCAATATAAATCATCGCTTTAAAATGCCTAGCTAGCTTATCAAAACGAGTTGAAATACTTCTAAAATGTTTTAATCTAACAAATGAATTTTCAACAATATGCCTTGATTTATAAATATTTTTTTTAAAATGAATAGCAGGTTTTTTAGTGTTAGAACGTTTTGTAATCATAGCCTCCATTCCTAATTGTTTTGCTTGTTCTCGAATTAATTCAGAATCATATCCTTTATCTGCTATAAAATAGTCAGCTTCTTTTATTTTTAGCAT
>VSKW01002099.1_pt1 | contig 11536 bp, 10 predicted proteins | sample 4798611 | NCBI WGS metagenome assembly VSKW01 (sample SAMN12179536, study PRJNA552185) | sponge metagenome | biome: deep-sea hydrothermal plumes; feature: spots directly above weak diffusing fluid; material: sea water; isolation source: sponge from the Crane site of a hydrothermal vent ...
ATTTGATCTTGCCTGGATCATGTCTGCAGTTTCTATCAGTTGATCTAATAGCTTTGTATCAACAGATAAATTGTGCGCGTTAAAATCCTGTTGTTTAAAGCGAAACCGACAATCTACTTTGCCGCGTTTTAATCGTTTTGATATGGTTTCATGGATTGTTTGCTCTAGCATACGCAATTCTTCTGGTAGGCTGACTGTCGCCTCAAGATAACGATGATTGACGCTACGGATCTCGCAAGCGGCGCTGCCCCAATCACCAGAGTCTTCCGCTCTGCCATAGGCTGTCATGCTGTGGATCATTCAATTATCCTTTGACTTATTGTTCAATCATAACGCCCTTTAATTAAACGGCAATACAGAAATATTTTTAACCCGTTGTTAGCAACCTTTTAAAGATGATAACCACGTTCATTGTGTAGCACAATATCCAAACCTTCTGTTTCTTGTTCGTGATCAACCCTCAAGCCAATGAATCGATCCACTATTTTAAGCAGGATATAAGAAAGTCCGCCGCTCCAAAAAATTGTTGCGACAACCCCAATTCCTTGAGTGATAAATTGTGAGCCCATTGTAACATCAAGCCCCAAACCACCCATAGATTTTGCACTAAATACAGCCGTTAGCAATGTCCCTAAAATGCCGCCAACCCCATGTACTGGAAACACATCCAACGAGTCATCTATTTTTAATGTCCGCTTTATATATTGCGTTGAGAAATAACAAACAACCCCTGCTAAGAGCCCGATAATCAATCCGCCTATCGGCCCAACAGAGCCTGCCGCCGGCGTAATCGTACCTAATCCGGCAACCATTCCTGTCACAATACCTAACAGACTCGGCTTACCAAAACGTAGCCACTCACAAACCATCCAAGCTAATGATCCTGCCGCTGCTGCAATATGGGTCACGGCAATCACCATCCCCGCATGACTATTAGCAGCTAATGCACTACCACCATTAAAACCAAACCACCCGACCCATAACATGGCAGCGCCCATCATCACCGCCGTCATGTTATGCGGCGGCATATGCGTATCAGGAAATCCTCTTCTTTTACCAAGCACCAGCGCGGCAACGATGGCGGCAACTCCAGCATTAATATGAACCACTGCCCCGCCCGCAAAATCTATAAACCCTAGTTTACTCAACCAACCGCCGCCCCAAACCCAGTGACAAACAGGCGCGTAAACAACAATCAACCACAGTGCACTAAACCATAACGCTGCTGAGAATTTCATTCGTTCAGCAAAACTGCCAATCACGAGTGCCGGCGCAATGATGGCAAAGGTCATTTGAAACATGAAAAAAACGATCTCTGGAATAGTGCCGCTCATGCTGTCCAAGGTAATATCTAAGATCATAAAATGACCAAGCCCTATAAACTGATTGATTGCCCCGCCATCACCAAAAGCCAAACCATAAACTGCAATCATCCACATAATCGAAACAAGACAAGCAATGGCAAAACATTGCATCAGAACAGATAACACATTTTTGACCCGAACCAGCCCCCCATAAAATAAAGCAAGCCCCGGCAATGTCATCAATAGCACCAGTGCCGTGCTGATCAAAACCCAAGCCGCATCACCGCTATTTAGATCATCCGCCAAAGCAATAGAAGGCAACAAAACAATAAAAAATACTAATAAACGGCTCATCAATCTATCCTATTAATTTGAGTATTAAAATAAGGTTATTGTGTGGGATTGGTTTGTCTTGAACGAATATTCAATCAAGTCCATCCTTTGATGATGCGATCAAAATTGCTCACCATCTGATTTATAGTGTATCATTAAAAAATGTCTTGTTGCTATTTGACAAGACTTAGGGCGTCAGAACCCCTTGAAAACACGGCTGGCATCAGTCGTTAGTTTGTGCAGATTTTTATTCAATCTTGAATGATCAATTTGTACTACAGATGTCGCACTCGGTCTATCGGCCGGGGGCGGCAGTTATGTCCAGGCTGTAAGCTAAAAGCTGTTGGCCATTCTGTTTTCATGGTTCTGAACTCCCGGCCGTCCAATCTATTTCAAGGTTTGACGGCATTTATTTTAAACTTAAAATTAATGAGGATAAAACCATGAAGATTAAACAAAACCTTTCTTTATACACTCTAGCCTTGATTACATTGGCTTTTGCCGTACCCACTCAAGCACAAAGCGACTGGTATGTTAGTGGTAGCGGTGGGGCGACTTTCAGCAGTGATATTGATATTTCTGGAACACTTAATGGAAAAATTGAATATGATCCAGGCTATAACTTAGGCATTGCATTCGGTGGCAAGATCAATGACAACGCACGAGGTGAGATTGAATTGTCCTATCGCACAGCGGATCTTGATACAATAACGGTTAATGGCGCTACTAACAATTCTAGTGATGTTGAAATAGAAACGGCTGCCGTGATGATCAATTTTTATTATGATATGAATATTGAATCAAACCTTGCTCCGTATATTACCGCAGGACTTGGGTATGGCAGACAGGAAGTAACCTTCGGGTCTACCAGTGGCTCGGATACAGGTTTCGTTTATCAGGTGGGCGCAGGTGCAAATTATGCCGTGTCCGATACGACAAACCTGTTTGTTGATTATCGCTATTTTGGTTCAAGAGACTCTGAAGTTAATAATGTTAAGTTTGACGGCTACAGTGCCCATGAAATCCGTGTTGGCGTGCGCTTCGGATTTTAGTCCTACCTTATTTGAAGGGGATAGATCATCCCCTTCAAATTTCAACCTGCCAACCATCATTAAACACTGCCATAAAATTAACTACGATTATCCTTGAAACTGATGTCATTATTTTCAATAATGACCCCCGCAATGGACAATGAAATACTCATATCGGCTCAAGACTTATCCCGCTCCTATGGCGAGCAACGGGCTATTGATAACATTAGCTTTAATGTCCATCGTGGCGATATTCTAGGATTTCTAGGGCCAAATGGTGCCGGCAAATCAACCACGATGCAGATCATTAGCGGCGTGCTAGCTGCCCATCACGGCACGGTGACAGTCGCCGGTTACGATATTCAATCGTCCCCGCGCGAGGCTAAAAAACATATTGGGTTTTTGTCCGAGCAACCGCCGTTGTATAATGATCTCACTGTTGATGAATATCTGTCTTATGCCGCAAAACTGCGTGGCATAAAAAGCGAGCGACTCCAGCAAGCCATGCAAGTCAGCAAACAACGTTGTGGTTTAGAGGATGTTGGCGCGCGCTTGATTCAAAATCTTTCTAAAGGTTACAAACAACGAGTGGGCATTGCTCAAGCCATTATTCATTCGCCAGCTGTGATCATTTTAGATGAGCCAACAGCAGGGCTTGATCCGCTGCAAATCCGAGAAATAAGAAATTTAATGCACGAGTTAGCAAGCGATCACAGCGTCATCTTATCAACGCATATCTTGTCAGAAGTGCAAACCATCTGTAATCGGGTTTTGATTATCAATCAAGGTCATATCGTCCTTGATCAAATGCTTGAACAATTACAAGACAACAAGCATCAAGCGACTAATATTGAAATCAGTTTACGCAATCCACCGACAATAGATACCTTGCTAGGCATTGATGGCGTTATCTCGGTCAAGAATCTCAATCAAACCGATTGGCTCATTCATTTTAGTCCTGATCTTGCTGTAACAGATGTGATCTTAGCAAAAGCCGTCAACGAGCAATGGGGGCTTTATCAATTAAAGCCTGCTGATGCCTCGCTTGAATCTATTTTTATGCGTCTGACTAATCAACACTAATTATGAGCATTATCAATGATGAATAATATTACCTTGATCGCCTTTAACGAATTACGGCATTTATTCAAAACCCCTTTGGCTTGGATCATTTTGGCGACTATTCAATTTTTATTAGCGATCTTTTTTTATGTCTTATTATTTCAATTCATGCAACCCGCAATGAGCGCAAGTCAAATTGGGCTCACCGAGTTTGTCGTCAGTGGGCTTTATCAAATTGCTGGGGTGCTGATGTTATTAGTCTCGCCGCTGCTGACAATGCGCCTGATCACCGAAGAAAGGCGATCAGGCACAATAAAATTATTATTCTCATCGCCGATTAGCATTACCGAACTGGTGCTTGGTAAATATCTAGGCATTCTTGCTTTTTATTGGCTGATCATGGCGATGTTAAGTTTGATGCCGATCTCGTTATCCTTTGGCACGCAATTAGATTTTGGGCACATCGCTGCTTGTTTGTTGGCATTCTCTTTATTAATGTCTGCCTTTGCCGCTATCGGTCTGTTTATATCTTCTTTAACGCAACAACCGATTGTCGCTGCAATCAGTACTTTTGGCGTTTTATTCTTGCTGTGGATCATCAATGTTGCCGCAATCAATGCCACGGACAATATGGCGGCTATTTTTTCTTATCTGTCACTGCTTTACCATTACAACAGCTTGTTAAATGGCGTATTTAATTCTACGGATGTGATATTTTATATTCTGATCAGCCTATTTTTTATTATTTTGAGTATCTGGCGGCTAGATGTAGAAAGGGCTCATGGTTAGCTAATATGTTGGTCACTGCAAAAACACGGCTTCGGTATTTCCTAAACAGCCTCATCATGCTCAGCTTGTTCATTATTACAACAGGCTTATTAGCATGGTTAAGCAAACAACATGTTATTGAATACGATTGGACTGCGACAGGTCGTCATACTTTGTCTGAAACAAGCCGTAAACTGCTCGCTAAAATGCCCGAGCCGATTGCAGTCACTTCGTACGTCCGCGAAGATCCAAAGTTACGCAATTTGATTAAGACATTTGTTGGTCGTTATCAACGTCATAAAGATAATATTGATTTACGTTTCATCAATCCCGACACCGTGCCTGAACAAGTACGAGAACTCGGAATCAGCGTTGATGGCGAGATCATTATCCGTTATCAAGGTCGCACGGAACATGTACGCTCTGATAGTGAGCAGGTTTTTACCAATGCCCTACAACGGCTTGCACGCAATCAAAATCAATGGCTTGCCTTTGTAGAAGGGCATGGTGAACGCAAGGCGCAAGGCGTTGCAAACCATGACCTAAAAGAATGGGCAACATTACTAAGCAATCAAGGCTATCGGGTTCAACCTGTCAACTTGAGTGAACTAAAAGCCATTCCTGATAACACGAGTACATTAGTCATTGCTAGCCCTCGCGTTGATTATTTGGCAGGAGAAGTCCAGCAGATCTTAAATTACATCAAGGCAGGCGGCAATCTATTATGGTTGCAAGAGCCTGGCGCGCTCAATCATTTAGACCCGTTAGCGGCAATGCTTGCGATTGATTTTACCGATGGCAGTATCATTGATGGGGCGGGGCAACTGATCGGCATCAATGATCCGAGTATTGTTCTGATCAGCAAAAGCCTGTATTTGCCTCATGCCATTACCACAGGATTTGAATTTACAACCTTATTTCCGTTCGCAACGGCGATTGAAGTTACTGCAAAATCAGAATATCAATGGATGGTCAAACCGTTTCTTAAAACGGGCAATCATACTTGGAGTGAAACAAACGGGCTTGAAACAGCGGTGGAGTTTAATCAAGACACGGATAGCCAAGGACCCCTTGTGCTTGGCTTGAGCCTTGAACGTGAGATTGAACATGAACAAGATGGCGAGCGCGTCACAAAGCAACAGCGTATTGTGGTGATCGGAGATGGTGACTTTCTGTCAAACACCTATGTTGGCAATAGTGGTAACGATGATCTAGGGCATCGCATCATCAACTGGCTTAACAGTGATGATGAGTTTATTAATATCCCACCAAAAATCTCGGCAGACACACAACTAAGCATGTCTGGAACAATGCTCGGAATCATCGGCATTGGTTTTCTGTTTGTCCTGCCGATTGCATTACTTGCGATCGGCATTGTTATTTTTATACGCAGAAAGAAACAATAATATGAGGCGACAGACTGGGATTAATGTTGGTCTTCTAGCTTTGATTATTGTGCTTTGCATCATCGCGCTATATTCAGATGATCAAACAATTCCTACGCCTACTTTGCTATCGGCGCTTGATCGTGACAACATCAAACACATCAAAATTATACGGCAAGATTTGGATGATCTGGTCTTTAGCAAAGAAAACAAACAATGGTTTATGCGCTCACCTCTACAATATCAAACCAATATTAAACGCCTGGATTCATTATTAAAATTGTTAGCCATTGAATCACATAGCCAACTAGATGTTGCCACCGTTGAACTAGATCAGTTTAATCTCACCGAGTCTGGCGTTAGTTTGATGTTTGATGATCATCTTTTTCAATTTGGTAACACCGATCCGATTAATGGGCGGCGCTATGTTTTATTTAACGATCAAATTCATTTAATTGATGATTTTATTTATCATCAATTAACGACCAATGCCGCATTTTATCTATCGCCAAGATTGGTAGCGGCGGATTTCAAAATACAATCTATCGCCTTTCCTGATCGTCGGATCAATTTTGTTGATGACAGGTGGCAGGCATTGCCGCCAGTAACAACTAAAGCGGATAAATTAAAATCTCTCGTCCAATATTGGCAAAATGTCATTGCAATATCCGTCAGTCAATACACACCTAAAGAGGCTGCATATATCACGCTAATCGCAAGCGATGGGCGTGTGCTTGAATTGATCATTGTCTCTACTGATCCACATTTGGTTTTAGCAAGAGCAGACATCGGCATTCAATATCATTTTGGTAGCGATCAAGCTGACAAGCTATTATTAAGCGATGACGAGTAATCACTGAACTAAGATAAAACGTGCCAGAGCTTCCAGAAGTAGAAACGACTCGTAAGGGGATCGCACCTTATGTTGTCGGCGAGATGATCAAAGAGATCATCATCCGTCAAGATCAATTACGTTGGCAGATCCCTCCTCATTTAAAACAGACTTTAAAAAATCAAACGATTATAAAATTAACACGCCGTGCTAAATATTTGCTGTTTTATACCAAGCACGGTTGCATCATCTTACATCTTGGCATGTCTGGCAGTTTAAGGATCAGCGACACTAGCTCGCCGACAAAACACGATCATGTAGATATTATTTTTGGAACGGGACAGCACTGTTTACGGTATCGTGATCCCCGCCGATTTGGTGCTATCTTGTGGACTAACGAAGACCCCCTTAAACATAAATTGCTCCAACATCTAGGTCCTGAGCCTTTAAGTGATGAATTAAATGCTGATTACCTTTATCAGCGTTCAAGAAACCGAACGCAGGCGATTAAAACATTCATCATGGACAGCAAGATCGTCGTCGGTATCGGCAACATCTATGCTAATGAAGCACTATTTATAGCGGGAATCCATCCTCATAAAAAAGCAGGTAAGATTTCAAAGGCACGTTATCGGCGGTTAGATCAAGCCATTAAAGAAACACTTCATCATGCTATAAAAAAGGGTGGCACAACGCTACGCGATTTTACGAATAGTGCCGGCAAGCCTGGTTATTTTGGGCACGAATTAAAAGTTTATGGACGCGCGGGAGAGCCTTGCGATCACTGTAAAAACACCGTTCAAAAAAGCCGAATTGGTCAACGCGCAACATTTTATTGCGCGCATTGCCAACGCCATTAGTCTAATAGAATAACCGCCGCCTGACCTTCGCCACGCCGATCGCTAGCGGCAAATAAAATATTGCGCCGCTTCCAAAGCATGATCGCCTGCATATTACCGTAATGACGGTTGATCTCTTTTAAAACATGACCTTTTGCTTGTAGCTCTGTTTTTTCTAATGCCGTCAATGCGCCCAATTCATACTGCACTTGATCGGGCAAGTATTGATGATGATAGCGGGGCACACGAACCCAAGAGTCTGGCAAATGTCCTTTCGCAAAATCCAATATCGCTAGCAATACCATACTGATAATTCGGCTACCGCCAGGCGTGCCTAAAATACCAATATATTGATCCGTTTCAATAAATGTTGGACTCATACTTGATAACGGTCGTTTGCCTGGAGCAATGGCATTGGCTTGGTGACCAATCAGTCCATAGCTATTAGCTGTTATTGGTTTGATAGAAAAATCATCCATTTCATTATTGAGCAATACGCCCGTGCCGTCAGCAACAAAGCCTGAACCAAAGGGAAGATTGATACTCAATGTTGCCGAGACACGATTACCATCTGCATCAATCACTGAAAAGTGCGTTGTATTTTGTCCACGTTGCGAGTTGCCTGCCAAATCGCTTAATTCATCGCTAGGCGTTGCCCGATCTGTGTCAATCGTTGTCGCTAAACCTTCCGCATAAGTTTGATCTAACAAGCGATCTATCGGGACATCAATAAAATCCGCATCCCCTAAATAGGCGGCACGATCAAGATAGGCACGGCGCATCGCTTCAATAATAATATGCTTTTGCGTGATCGGATCGTAACGGTCTAAATCAAAGTTTTGTAAAATATTCAAAGTCTGACCGATGACCAGACCGCCTGATGAAGGCAGTGTTGCCGATGTGATCTTAATCCCGTTATAGGTGATTGTAATCGGAGCACGCTCCCGCAAATTATAGTTTTCCAAATCCCGTAATTGCCAAATACCCCCATGCTTTTTAACGCTATCAACAAGCATTGCCGCTATCTGTCCCTTATAAAAAGCATCGGCACCATTCGTGGCAATGGCATTTAATGTTTTTGCTAAATCTGTTTGAACAATGAAATCTCCAAGCTCTGGCACTTGATTTTCTTTAAGAAAGATTGCTACCGTTGCAGGATAAGCCTGCATCGCTTTGTATCTAAAATTGAGCAACTTGTGATAACGATCAGTAACAGGAAATCCTTCTTTTGCTTGATTGATAGCAGGGGTCAATACTGTTTTTAATGACAAGCGACCATATCGCTTCACCAGATGTTCAATGCCAGCCGGGATCCCAGGGATGGCAGCTGCCATCGGCCCATTGATTGACAAACCTTTAATCACATTGTCTGAGCCATCAAGATACATCTTCTCATGGCTTGCCAACGGTGCTTTTTCACGCCCATCTAGCATGACTTGTTTATTATTTGCCGCATCATAAAGCAACCAAAAACCACCGCCGCCAAGCCCTGATCCGTAAGGCTCAACCACGGCTAACGAGGCGGTTATCGCAGCAGCCGCATCAAAAGCATTACCGCCTTGTTTGAGAATATTGATCCCTACTTTTGTTGCTAATGGGCTTGCTGTTGCAACAGCAACCTGCCTATCAGCGCTCGCCATGGCACTATAAAGGCTAATGATGATCAACAAAAATAGCGAGGTGCGAGGCATCTTTAAATGGTTAAGAAAATTTTGCTTTTAATGCCGAGACAACAACAGGCGGCACAAACTGACTAACATCACCATTAAACGAGGCAATGGTACGAACAAGATTTGCACTAATATAACTTAGCTCTTGTGACGGCGTTAGAAAAACAGTCTCAATATCCATGTTCAGTTGCCGGTTCATGCCGGCCATTTGAAACTCATAATCAAAATCAGATACGGCGCGGATCCCACGAATAATCACCTTAGCCGCTTGCTGATCGGCAAAGTCTGTAGCGAGCCCATTAAACGGTATAATCTCAATATTATGGATCTCAGCTAATACGCTTTGTGCCAAAGATTGTCGCTCATCCAGCGAGAATAATGGCGACTTGTCACGGCTATCGGCAATGGCAACAATGATTTTATTAAACAAGCGGGCGGCACGATGGATAATATCAATATGACCTTTAGTAATGGGATCAAACGTACCTGGATAAATTGCCGTGATCATAATTTCTCAATCAAAGTCGCTTTGACACGACCTGCTGTCATTTGTTTTTTGATCTGCCAACCGCTTGGCAATACCAGTGCCCTTTCTGATTCAATATAAATCATGCCTTCCTCATTTAACCATTCACCCTCGCCAATGATTGTACAACATCTTTGTATATAATCCCTGCCAAAGGGCGGATCAAGAAAAATAATATCAACGCCTTTGAGTGGCTTTTGCTGTAGCCAATGCAATCCATCAGCCAACACAATTTGATGTTGTTGACTGCCTAGAATTGTAGCATGTTGTTTTAGTAATTGAACCCGTTTGGGATCGGCTTCAACCATTGTCGCTGTCCGCGCACCCCGCGATATTGCTTCAAAACCGAGTATGCCAGTGCCAGCAAACAGATCCAGACAACAAGCGCCAATAATTTTGTCTTGTAGCCAGTTAAATAATGTTTCACGCACGCGAGCGGGTGTTGGTCTCAAATCAGGTGCGGTCAATACGCTTAGTTTTCTGCCACGCCATTGACCCGCAATAATCCGAATCTTGCTTTGTTGTTTTAGTGTTTTAGAAGTGCGCCTTGGCACGATGATTAGTTCTTAAATATTATGTTTGGGTCTCGCCCACAATAACAGTAATCAATTTATTTGGATCTAACCGCCGCTTGAATGCCGCCTTGATTTGTTCAATCGTGACCGCCTCAATCTTGGCGTTGAATGTCTCAAGATAATTCAATGGTAGTTGATAGTAAGCAATCAACACAACATAGTTCAGGATTTTACTATTGCTATCAATCTTTAACGGATAGCCTCCCGTGATATTTTTCTTTGCGAGCTCTAATTCTGTCGCCGACGGGCCTTGTGCAATAAATTGATTGATGGTTTTGATTAGCAGGGCTTTGGCCTCATCTTTTTGTTGTGTTTTAGTTTGCAATCCTGCAACAAATGGACCTTTAAGACGCATTGGCCAAAAATAACTATAGGCACTATAAGATAAGCCACGTTCCTCTCGGATCTCGGCAAACAACTGCGATGTCATGCCGCTCCCGCCTAAGATATGATTGCCGACATATAATGGAAAATAATCGGGATCATTATGCGTCATCCCCATCTGCCCCATTAGAATATGGGTTTGTGCCGAGGGATGTTGTAGCACTACTTCAGCCGCGCGGCTAACCTCTTTAGCAACAGGCAATGCGCGGGCTTTGCGTCCTTTTTGCAGCGATTTTGTCGCTTGATTAGCGATAGATTCTGCCTGTTTGCGCGACACATCGCCTACGATGACAAGCAAAACATTATTGGCAACATAGTATTGTTTATAAAAAGACAGAACATCCTGCCTAGTCATCGCATTCACGCTTTGCTGTGTGCCCTCGCTCGGATTGGCATAGTGATGCGACTGATACAATGCCCGCATAAAAGCATCACGCGCAACAGCCCCTGCCGATTGTTGCTTTGCTTTTATTCCGACTAAGGTTCGTGCTCGTTGACGTTGCAAAGCATTTTTTGGAAAATCTGGTTTTGTTAGCAATAATTGCAGATTAGCTAATGCTTGGTTCAACAAGCCTTCATCGGTCAATGAACGTAACTGAACAGTCGCAGAATCATGCCCTACTCCCGCACTATAGATCGCCCCGAATGCTTCAAACCCTTGGCTAATGGCATCTGCATCTAGCCCACCTGCACCTTGCTCTAACAAGGCATTCGTCATTTTTGCAAGCCCTGATAAATCGCCATCACGGCTTGCCCCTGCATCAAACACGAGCTTGATGTCTAGCATGGGTAACTCGGGCGCGTGGACATAATAAACCGGCACGCCA
>VSKW01006279.1_pt1 | contig 11504 bp, 10 predicted proteins | sample 4798611 | NCBI WGS metagenome assembly VSKW01 (sample SAMN12179536, study PRJNA552185) | sponge metagenome | biome: deep-sea hydrothermal plumes; feature: spots directly above weak diffusing fluid; material: sea water; isolation source: sponge from the Crane site of a hydrothermal vent ...
GCTTCGTCTTGCGAGTTTTTTCTTTAAGGTGGATTCATGCCTTTGCGTTGTCCTGATATAAACACATCACAACAGTCTACTTTATGTCCTCTATAACCTCTATCAACAAAAACTTGTTTAACTTGGCTAGGTATTTTTTCATTGATATCACATACGACTTCATTTAAAGTATGACCATCATATGGATGGCCTGAATGAGATTTCGAACTTAAAACAAAGCCTTTTTTATGTGTGATAGCAATAGAGACCTTGCACCCATACTCATACTTTTTATGCGCTTTTCCGTGACTTATTCAGATGACTTCTGGTTCATGCAAGCTGTATAGTTTATTTTTATCTTTTCGTTCTTGTTGTAACAAACGCTTTACTATTGTTAATTCTTCTTGAAAGTAAGATGCTGTTTCTGTTCCTTTCATTTTTCTTTCAATATCTCGCATTAAGCGACCCAGGCAGGTTTTTAACTTTTTATTTGAATTTTTCATGCGCTTATACTGCTTTGCATGAGCCTGTCGACAAGCTTTTCTCATGGCTTTTTTAGACACATATTGGTAACTCTGTTTCAGAGGAACATGATGATTTTTGCTCAATTTGTTTAATCTAGCCCATTCAACCATGAATTCAGAATGATATCCTTTATTATAAAATAGCTGGTTTTTTTATGTTTAGCATCAGAGCATGTGCCATGTTTGAATCATGAACTTGAAAACTCATGATATCACTGCACACCGAATTGCACCGATACGACATTAGCATGAAGCAATGGCTTATTTCTTGACCAAAATTGACGATCGAATTCAAGATCATCTTTAGGGACTGACATATAAAATGACACACTTACGCGGGCAGATCCAATGCTTAAGAAATCAATGTTTTTTATTGTTTGCCTTCACATTTGAGAAGACAAACAATAAAGCAAAGTATTTTATGTTTAAAAAAACAGATTGATCACATATCAGTCTTTGGCTTTGTCTTTATAAAAATTCAACTTTGGACACTGTTATACATGTCATTGTTTTCCAAAGGCCATTGATAATTACCAGCATCACTGTCAGTGTTTTGAACAACAATGTAAAGCCCTTGATCACCAACATCACTGTTATAAACTTTATTTTTCTTCATTGCGTTTTCAGCTAATACGACTTCATCAAGACATTTGTGCTTTTGATCTATGCTCAATACCTGCATAAACAATGAATACATTACTTGACTGCCTGCAGCATTCCTATTTAGAAGTATAACCTTCATTATGCTGAAAGTTATTTTAGCATCAAGAGAAAATAATAACATGTTGATAAAATGCCGTAACATCTGCGTCTCTGAAGAAGCACATAAGCTGAGCACCAGATCTTTGATCTTTACTTCATCTAATGACATAACATATGATACAATTTCTGACAAAACCGACGTTAAATGTTTTACAGCCTCATCCGAATAATCATGCTTTAAAAGCTCATGAAGCAGTGTTTGGTCTGAATCAAGTATGTGACTAGTAGCTTTCTGTTCACTTTTAGACCACGTTAACGCTAAATTTTTCAATGTTTCATCGTGTAACGGCATAATAATATATGCTTTATGATTACAAGGTAAAACATTCCAAATTTCTCTTATGTTATCAGCGCTGTATTTCTCATTCTGAGCATTAAAAGATACACAATTTACAATGAATTTTGGTAATATATCAGAAATACAGTGAATAGAAAAAAAACCAAAATATGATAATACAATTAATAATATTTTATTTTAGAAATACACATGCAATTCCCATTAGTTTTTACCTTCTTATTTTTATAAAACAGATGTACATATTTTGACATCATCATGACGAATATAAAAAATACATTACTGTTGCACATCACACTTAAGAAGGCATATTTTAATTAAATCAAGTCGATTCAAAGAGCATATTCCATTGACTTTTAAATCAAGGCAACTAGGCTGCGATAATATAGACAGTTCACTGACTGAAAAAATACCGCCATACATATCATAAACTTTTATCTTCAATGATGATTTTAAAAGTACGAATAAAGATATTGACTGAGATTGATGAACATATCTGCAATTTTTTTATTATATACGCTTGTCATGTCAATAGCAGAGGAAATATATTTTTGAGCGACATCAGAACATCCTTCAATAATCGCAGAAGAGATATTTTTTATTAACTTTTGAAGAGCAAAATAGTTCCTTTCAGTAGAGACATCACCATCACAATAGTCTACTTCAAGCATTTCTTCTTCATGTATTTTGAGAGACAGGTCTTCAAGAAACTTCACCAAATTGATAGATCGTTCTTCTATTCTATTTCGCACTATTTTGTCTGCTGCTGCCTGACAGGAACAACAAGAGCAAATTAACTTCTTCATATTCCTGAGCTTGATCCCTTCATGCTGGGATTGTAATTTTACAGTGTCTTGATCTTGCCTTTCAATTAAAGTAGTATCAGTGCTTTTTTCTCCGCCAACCAAAGCTGCAGGCATACCTATCAGGCATAAGAATCCTAAAGTAATAGAATTTAATCGATTTTTTTTGAAAATGAACATGCTACCCTCAAATATTTTTATTATAAAAATCAAAAAATTGACATGAAATCATACTGAGACCTTTGCAATAAGCAAATAAATGAGTATTTTTTGAGCTTTTTGATTAAAAAAACACATAAACGGCTTCATTTTTTACATTATTTTAATGAAACATATCATTTCATGCGCTTCTATTGTCTTATTGCAAAAGTCTCATACTGTATTCAATCTTAAAATATATTGTCATTTATAATATCATGACACAAAACATACTCTCTATTTTTGTCTCAAACATTTACATAGCAATATATCGGCAAAATAGAAAGATACTTTAAATAATAAACATAAATTATGACATAAAGTAATCAGTTTTAGGCAGATTAAAATGTATTATGGCATAGCCTAATATCATTCATTTTTTATCAATAAATGATATTTTTTTTTGCCTAATTTAACTAAAAAGTATCGCTGATATAATGCATTTTTTAAATTAAAACACTCTGTTAACTTCAAATTATCGGTCATAGAAAGTGGCTTTAAATTCAACCATACTGATTGACGAATCAGCGCATCTTTAATTGCTTTACCTGATGCACTCAGTTTTTGATGAACTAAAAATTGAATTAACGTATTATCAACTAAATCAGACTCTGTAAAAATAGAGCAAGGCAAGCCATCTAAACTCAATTGTTTTAAATCTTGCTCTGATAATGAGTGCACTTGATCTGAAAATAAGAGCTGAGTAATACGCTCAGCTTGCTGTAATCCTGATTCTCCATGAACAATACAAGTCACTTTTTCTGCTAAAATACTTTGAGCTGAACGCATACCAGTCATGTGAGCATCTGTTTTTTCAATCTCTTGAATCTCATCTTCAGTTAAAAAAGTAAAATATCTTAAAAATTGATAGACATCCGCATCAGCAGTACGGCGCCAAAATTGATAAAAGGCATACTCTGATGTTTTATTGGCATCAAGCCAAATTGTTCCTTGTTCTGTTTTACCAAATTTTGTACCATCTGACTGCGTAATTAAAGGCAATGTTAATCCAAATACTTGCGCTTGATGTTGACGACGCGTTAATTCAGTGCCACACGTGATATTACCCCACTGATCACTACCTCCAATTTGAACACTACAATCATACTGATGGTATAATTTTGAAAAATCATAGCCTTGCAAGATCATATAACTAAATTCCGTAAAAGAAATACCTGCATCATCGCGTGCCAAACGACGTTTTACTGATTCTTTTGCAATCATTTGATTGACAGGAAAATATTTACCAATATCCCTCAAAAAAGGCAAAACAGACATTTGTTCCATCCAGTCTAGATTATTAACAATAAGCGCAGGATCAGGACCAGAACAATCTAAAAAATTCGCAATTTGATGTTGCAATTGTTCAACCCATACTCGCACACAGTCAGGTGTATTTAATGTTCGCTCTGATTGCTTAAAACTAGGATCTCCAATTAACCCAGTCGCTCCTCCCACTAAAGCAATCGGTCTATGGCCAGCTAATTGAAACCGACGTAATGTCAATAATGGAATTAAACTACCAATATGCAAGCTATCCGCTGTTGGATCAAAGCCACAATAGATGCTGCGTGATTCATTTAAATGCGTCATCAGTGCTTCAGGTGAGGTCATTTGATGAATCAAGTGACGTTTTTTTAAGTCAGATAATAAGGTATTAGAAGACATGGACATCATAGAGTACTCTATTATGATACAAAATTATTTTAAGATTAACTATTTATACTAAGGCTAAGACATCTGCCATACTATATAAACCAGGTTTTTGTTGGTTTTGTAACCATAATGCAGCTCGAATGGCACCCACAGCATAAATTTGTCGATTAAAAGCGCGATGTGTGATATTAATTTCTTCACCATCCATGACAAAAGAAACAGTATGCTCGCCATGAAGGCCACCTGCACGAATACTTGAAAATCCAATTGTATTGCGATCACGAATAGGTTGATTTTTGCCATGCCGACTATATACAGCTTTCTGCCTTAAATCGATATTTAATTGCTTTGCAATCACTTTTCCCATATTCAAGGCAGTACCAGATGGCGCATCTATTTTATTTCGATGATGTTTATCCACAATATCAATATCACAATCTTGGCCAATCGTTTTTGTTACGACTTGTAATAACTTACACATAATGTTGACAGCTGTACTCGTATTAGGCGCTAAAACAATAGGCATGAATTGTGCTGCCTCTTGAATAAATTGATATTGTTTTTCATCAAATCCTGTTGTTCCTATTACAAGCGGAATGGTTTTCGCTTGACATTTAGGCAAAATATCTATCGTGTAAGCAGGTTCACTAAAATCAATAATAATATCGGTATAACTTAATACTTCATCAATTTGATTTGTAATGGCGACATTTGCAGTCAATTCTCCAATGAGTTCTCCAGCATCAACACCTATTTTACGTGAATTCGCTGTCGCGCCGACTAAAGAACAGCGTTCATCTTGTAATGTAGCTGCAATTAATTCATGCCCCATTCGACCGGTAGCACCTGTTAATGTAATGCGTGTTTCCATTGTCATCTCACTGTTCAATTAATCTATAAAATAATCATTGAGCTTGGTTGTTTTCTATCAGGTCAATCTGTATTTAATGATCTAGCTTCAGTGCTTGATCATCATCTAATTGTTCATTCCACAATTGAATAACTGCTTTACGCTCATCAATAAACTGTTGCGCTGTTACTAAATGATTTTGTTCTTGTCTAGCCGTTTGGTGTGTCACTTCTCGCATGGCGATATAGGTGAAATGAAGTATATTCGCTTGCTTTTCTGTGATAATATGATGTCTTTGTAATTCATTTAATAAGCGCACATTATCGGTCCATTTAGCTAATACCGGATACTGCTTAGCCCATTTCAAGACTAAATATTGAACTAAAAATTCCACATCAATAATACCGCCAGCACCTTGCTTGATATCAAATACAAATCGTGAGGAACGATCGAGTATTTTCATTTTAGCACGATATGATTTAACTCGTTTTTGAAGCACTTGTTGAGAATAACCTCGACATAACATACTTGATCTCAAACATTGCAATTTTTGAATTAAAGCAGCCCCCCATCCACTAACAACACGCGCTTTCACTAAAGCTTGCAATTCCCATAACCAAGCTGATTTTTGTTGATACTGTAAAAAAGCATTAAAAGAAGAGACTAATGGGCCAGCATTACCTGATGGTCGTAAACGCACATCAACTTCATATAATTTCCCAAATCGAGTCAAGGTCGATAAAAAATAAATAATTTTTTGTCCTAAACGCATAAAAAAACTTTGATTATCTATTTTTTGATCTCCTTGTATCATTTCATTAATCTTTGCATCATGAATAAAGACTAAATCTAAATCAGAAGAAGGGCACATTTCAAAACCGCCTAATTTGCCATACGCTAAGATAACAAAAGAAGCTGCTTGATGGCTATTGGGTGCTCCATATTTGTTAATTAATTGATGCCAGGCCATATTCACTACTTCATTAAGAATACTTTCAGCAACCCAAGATAAATAATTACTCGAGGCTATTAAAGGTGTATATTGACTAGTTTGCGCAATTTCATTCTTTAAAACATGACTTAATTTAAAATAACATAATCGCTCTAAACGTATTTCAAAAGCATCCCAAGGTAAATAAGATATCTGTGAATTTAAATCTTGCTTTAAGTGTGATAGTGAGGGGGGATGATATAAATCACCTGGTGCAAAAAATTCATCAATCAAATCTGGGTAACGCACAATTTCATGTGTAATCCATAAACTACCACAACATAATCGCACTAAATGATGCAACGCTTCTGGTCGTTCAAGTAATAAAACTAAATATGTTGTGCGTCTTAAAATACTACTTACGATATCTAACATGCGAAACAAAGCTTGATCAGATTTGTCTTCTTGTGCACAAACTGAAATTAAAATAGGTATAAAATGATAAATACGCGATAATCCTATATCAATAATACGCTGATATATTTCTAATTTATACAGTTGTCTTAAACGCGCATATAATCCTTCTAAATCCTGAAAACCAGCAGATTTTAAACGATTTAGGCTTTCTTGTTTTGAGATCTCTCCTTTGAATAAAAATAACCAATACTGACTTTTATCTTCAGAAGGATGCGTTTTTTTTGATAATAATGTTGAAAACACATGTGATACAAAATGCCTAACTTGCGCAATCTCAAGTTGGCATGCAGACCATGAATCGTACCCCATAGCCCAAGCAATGATTAATTGAGTTTGCGGATGACTAGGAATACGATAAGTTTGCTGATCTCTCCATACTTGCATGAAATGCTCTAAACGTCTTAATAATAAATAAGCTTCTCGTAATTTATTCGCTTGGCTTGCTGTCATAAAATGCAAATGAACGATATTATTTAATGTATTGAGCAAGGAAACATTTTGTAATACAATTTTCTTACCACCATAAATTAACTGAAAGCTTTGAACAATAAATTCAATATCTCGAATACCGCCTCGCCCTTTTTTTAGATGGTCGTGTAAATCTTTTTGCGCAATTTCTTGTTGCAATAAAGCATGCATTTCTCTGACAGAATTAATCATACTAAAATCTAGATATCGTTTATAAATAAAAGGTTTCAATCTGCTTAATATCTGAAATCCAGCTTTAATATCTCCTGCAATTGGGCGTGCCTTTACAAAAGCATAACGCTCCCATGGACGTCCTTGATTTTGGTAATATTCTTCCATTGCATTAAAGGAGCAAGATAAAGCACTATATTGACCATAAGGTCGTAATCGCATATCAACACGATACACAAAACCATCTTCAGTGTATTCTGATAATACAGCCACTAAAGATTGTCCTAATTTATTAAAAAATAATTGATTATCAATACTATTCTGTGTATTGTTTGTCATGCCTGTTTCAGGAAAACAAAATAATAAATCAACATCAGAGGAAAAATTAAGCTCATAACCACCTAATTTACCTAACGCTAAGACAATCATTTTTTGAGGAACACCGGTCTCGCTACAGGGTTCTCCATATTTTTGAACATAATAGGTATAAATCCAAAATAATGCTTGTTCAATACACACTTCAGCAACCAATGATAAGGCTTTCATGGTACTTTCAAAGTTCACTAAATTTTTGAGATCTTGCCAAATAATACGCATTAAATAACGATGTCTCATTTTTCTCAAAACACGCATTAAATCGGGAAAAATAGTCACAGATAACAAAGCAGATTGTAATGTCTTTTGAATATGTGCTTTTGTAATTGGTTTTGATAAGGCATCAGATTTCAATTGATCTAATAATAAATCAGGCGATTCGAGACAACACTTATAAATATAATCGCTAACCATCAATAAAGCTTGAATACCGAATACATCATTTTGTAAGACAAAAGCTTGATCAGCTTCATTTAGTTGCTTTAAAAAAGCTTGAAATGTGATATCAATACGCTGTTTAAGCTCATCAGGATAAGGATAATGAGACACAAAATCTCCTAAAATAATCAATCAATTGAAGCCCATCAGCATAGGGTCTAAAATATCTTATGCAATATTCAATAGATCATCTATTAAATAAAAAATGCATAACATCACCATCCTGTACGACATATTGCTTTCCTTCAGCACGTAATCGACCTGCTTCACGAGCACCTTGCTCTCCTTTATAGTAAATAAAATCTTCATAACTCACCACTTCTGCTCGAATAAATCCACGCTGAAAATCAGTATGTATAACACCGGCAGCTTCTGGGGCTGTTGCACCAATAGGAATAGTCCAAGCACGCACTTCTTTCGGACCTGCAGTGAAATATGTTTGCAAATTTAATAATTGATATCCAGCTTGGATCATACGATGCAAACCAAATTCTTTTAACCCTAAATCAAGCATCAGTTCAGCTTGTTCTTCAGGCTCTAATTCAGCTAATTCCGATTCTAATTGATTACAAACAGGGATAACAGGTGCATTTTCTGCATCAGCTACCTTTTTTACAGCGTCTAAATAGGCGTTATTGACCCATTCTCCTTCTAAAACATTCGCGATATACATCATTGGTTTAGACGTAATTAAGTGAAATCCTTTTGTATATTCTTGTTCTTCTGGAGTCAATGATAATAAACGAATCGCTTGATTTTTTTCTAAACTATCTATGAGTTTTTCTAAACATTTTTTTTGTTCTGAAGCAATTTTATCTCCTCCTTTAATTGCACGATTTAAACGGATTAATTGTTTCTCACAACTCTCTAAATCTGATAAAATTAATTCTATATTAATAATATCGATATCAGCCAGTGGATCAATTTGATTCGCGACATGTACAATTTGATCATTTTCAAAACAACGCACCACATGCGCAATCGCATCTGTCTCTCGAATATGAGATAAGAATTGATTGCCTAATCCCTCGCCCTTTGAAGCACCTTGAACTAATCCTGCAATATCAACAAATTCGATAGTCGTTTGGATAAACTTTTGAGGTTTGATTAACGCTTTTAATTGATTTAATCTATCATCTGGCACAGGCACAACGCCTGTATTTGGGTCAATAGTACAAAAAGGAAAGTTTGCCGCTTCAATTCCTGCTTTAGTTAATGCATTGAATAAGGTAGACTTACCTACATTGGGTAGTCCCACAATGCCACATGTAATGCCCATAATAACCCTCTAGCTTAATTAAGTTAAAAATATCTTAGTATCCATGAAATCAAATTGATTCAGTCCGATGCTTAGATTATATAGAATATTTGATTAGAATAGATACAAATTACTCTGGAATCTGAATGCCTAACGATCCTATCACTCATTCTAATGCAGATACATTAGAAATTATTATACTAACTGATGCTGCAATCAAAAAAGCCAGCATTTTAATTCAAGCAGAAAATCAACCTAATACGATGTTACGTATTTATATCACCGGAGGAGGCTGCTCTGGATTTCAATACGGATTCACATTAGATAATCAACAAGCACAAGAAGATACGATCATCACAAAAAAAGGAGCGCAATTTGTCATTGACCCTATGAGTTTACAATATTTAATGGGATCCACAGTCGATTATGTAGAAGAATTACTCGGTTCTCGATTTATTATTCATAATCCACTAGCTTCCAGTACTTGTGGATGCGGTGCTTCTTTTTCTATTTAATCGATTGTTTAAAAAAAACAGCGTATTCAAAAAATAAGAACATAGGATGCATCATCAATCACATTAACCAACATGCTATTTATGATATCCCTTGATTTTTTCAAATCAAAGCTTATAATCATTCTTAATACTCCGCAAACCATTCAGCTTTCTATGATAAAAAAATTAATTAACAATGCTAGCTTAAATTCATTGTATTTTTTATTTAAAAAAAAATATTTATCAATCGTTTACTGTTGCTTTTTTCTGACACTATTCTCTTCTTTTTTCATAATTCCTTGCACAACAAAACATAGCATGCTAAGAGATATGGATATTAAATTTTCCACGGATTGGCAAATAATTTCAGTTAAACCGAATGATACATTAGTCGATTTATTAAAAAAAATAGGATTCCCCAATAAAACCGCTTTTGATCTTCTTAAATCATGTCATGGTAAAAAGTTAGTGTCTATTTCACCTGGCACTGAGTTTTCACTTTATATCAAAAATAAAATATTAGAAGAATTACGCTATCATGTCACACCTTTTAATTATATTGCCTTTAAAAAAAATAAACAGAATCAATTTGATAGTTTTCAAGTCACAAAACAACCAGATATTCGTTATCAACGCACTTCTTTTATTATTCAAGATTCTTTATTTTCTTCAGGAAAACGTGCTCATTTAAACGATAAATTATTATTACAACTGGCTAATATTTTTAATTATACGATTGACTTATCGTATGAATTACATGCTGGAGATCAAGTCGATGTGCTTTATGAAGAATATTTTTCAAATAATAAAAAAATGAGTAATGGTTTTATTATTGCAGCGCAATTAATCAAACGAAATAAAAAATTACATGCTGTAAGATATACCAATAAACAAGGTGAATCAGGGTATTACAATCTCAATGGAGATAGCTTAGAACAATCTTTTATGCGATCACCTGTTGCGTTTACTTATATTAGTTCTGGCTTTACGACACGAAGAAAACATCCTATTTATGGCACTATTAGGCCTCATCGCGCGACTGATTATGCAGCGTCCATGAATACTCCTGTCAAAGCATCTTCTGATGGTGTTATTTCATTTTCAGGGTATCAAAAAGGATATGGTAACGTGATTTTTATTAAACATCGCCATAAAATTACAACTGTATATGCACACTTAAATCATTTTAAATCCTATTTACAAGAAGGAAGTCGAGTCAAAGGGGGAGACATTATCGGATTTGTTGGCATGACAGGAGGTGCTACAGGACCTCATCTACATTATGAATTTAGAGTGAACGGCATACATCAAAATCCTGTAACGGTTAAACTGCCTCGCGGCACACCTGTTTTACCAAATGAACTTAACCGTTTTTATCAACATACAAAGCCTTTGCTGGCCTACCTAACATACAATCCAAATTACACTTTAGTACAAGCATCAGAGCATTGGCATAATATCAATAAAGCCATGTAAAACACTTCAATGCGCTCTTATCACATCAAGCTATCCATCTTAAAAAAGCAATTGCATTAAACTATAAGCATTGCGTGACGACTCATTACGAGTCACAATATATCTTAATCATCACAATCCACTAGCAGGTGAAATACATCATAGCGCTTTCTCATATCATGATGAAAGCGCAATAACAGTCTGAGACCTTTGCAATAAGACAACCTTATTCATGTAAAAAAATAATATAAAGACAATTAAGTTTTATGATTTAAAGACCATGATTTGTTATCATGCTTAATTTTTACCTGAGTCTTATATCATGAATGCTTTACAAGTAGCGATTAAAAAAAGATTAAATCGTTGTTCA
>VSKW01027600.1_pt1 | contig 11483 bp, 9 predicted proteins | sample 4798611 | NCBI WGS metagenome assembly VSKW01 (sample SAMN12179536, study PRJNA552185) | sponge metagenome | biome: deep-sea hydrothermal plumes; feature: spots directly above weak diffusing fluid; material: sea water; isolation source: sponge from the Crane site of a hydrothermal vent ...
AAGTCACCACGTCCTCCCGTATTAATATCGGCTAAGATAAGACCAGTGGCACTTTCCTCGTTTTCACCCCCTGATGCTATTATTGGGAATACTATCCAAGTGATTTTATCTTCCAGTTTTACATCCAATTTGCTATTATCATTAACCGATATTTCAATGTTCTTGAATAGCTGTCTTCCTTCCAGACATTGCTTAATAAAAACAGTATTTTTACCTTGTTTAGCACATTGGATTACTAATTTTTTGATAAAAGATTCTTTACTTCTTTTGTTGCCACTGACGATAATATCATTAGCTGTAACAGGATCTGGAAATGCTCCATCAGCAGCATATAGATTACTAGAGAAGAGTAATAGTGCAGAGAGCATCAATGGCAGCAGGACCTTTAGTCGCAACTGTAGTGATGTAATTTGATAGGTAGTTTTCATAAGATTATTATACTTTAATTTCATAAGATTTTGAGATTATTAGGTGTCGTTTAGCAACTGGCGATGACGTCTATGCTTGCTGGGTCAATGGCGAATTCGTAATAGTTATTAACTAAGGTAAGTTGTCCTTCTGCTTCAATCAAGTCCAAAGCATAAGGCAATAAAGGTTTGATATCTTGTGGAGAATAAATATTTCTGTCGGGTGAGTTATCTAACGCATCTGCATTGCGGACTAGGATGAGACGGTTGAGCTGAGTGGATTGTGGCGCAAAGATTGCTGGAATACCGCCGCGCAAACATAGAGAAGCGCAAGATTTATGAGTCATACCAACTGAGGGTTGCATAACGCCAAAGTGGCATTTACTATCTATGATTCGCCCGCGTATCCTATAAGTTCCTAAATCACGAGGAGGATTTATAGCTACTGGTAACTTGCCACGCACACCAATAATGTCGGATATTTCTGCAAGGTAGTTATATCTTGTGTCATAGCGACTGAGTATTTTTCCAGTAACTTTTACATTCTCTGCATTCAAGTCGCTAACCATCTTGTGCGCCCCATGTTTTCCTATAGCAACTAAGAATAAAGTATCATAGCCGACTGATGAGTAACGATTGGGAATCATCAAATAAGGATATGGTTCTTTCACCAATTTTCCTTGAAGAGTTACTGCGCGTTGTCCCCAGACCGCGGCATCTGGTTTTCTTTGGTTATTGGCTATAAGTGTTGCCAAGCCACCAACGGCAGCAATAGCTAAAGGTATGGTTGCAAGTAAGAAGCGCCGATCTTTATTAGGCATTTCTTTGTAACCTATAAAGAAATCATCATTACTCTTTTTCTTAGAGGGATTTTTCTTGAAAAACTTCATCTTATGATTGCTGCCTTAGTAGGAGTTCCTGGAGGATTAGGTTTTTGGTTAACCTGAATAGTCCGATTTTTAATTCTAACTTTATAGGTGGCTAGCTTCTCAGTAAAGGGAGAGGGTGAACGTCCAGTAGTGGGGATATACTCGTAGCCATGCCAAGGGCAGACAATATTGCCATTCACTACTCGGCCTTCGCACAAGGGACCATTTTGATGAGCACAAGCATTTGCCACAGCAACAATTTTGTTATTATCATAGCGAAAGACAGCTATTTTGTCGCCATTCTTTAGAGTGAAGCCCTTGCCATGTTCATTAGTTATGCTTCTTGCAGGACAAAGCTTAACCCATTCTCCATCATCAGTATTTCTTTTATCCCTTTGCCATTCTCTAAAGGCAGAAGTTAAATGCAAACTAACAACTATTATTACTGCGGTTGCGAGTAGATATAAATTGGATAAACTACCTTCGGTTTGAATGAAACCAGTTAAAACATGAATAACCAGCAAGCCATAGGCTAGATAAACAAGCATATGTAAGATTTTCCACACAGGAGCGCTAAATAACTTCAGCCAAAAATCATGGCTGGTTAATGCCATAAGCAAGATGATTAGATAAGCAGCGGCTCCATATAGTTCAAAGGGGAAGCGGGCAAAACTCTCATAATTGGGATTGCTAATAAAAAGAGCATATAAAGGTGAGATTACCCCATAGCCATAATACCAAATTAATACTAGGCCTATATGAGCTGTGGCGACAATGCACATAGACACTCCAAAATGGCGTCTGTTATATAAAAGTGGTTTGAAAATTGAAGATAATCTTGCTAAAGGTCCAATGATTAATATGATATGCAACATCAGGAAAGCACAACTACCCAATGCTCTTATGAGAATAATCACGGGGCTGATTGCTTGTGGCTGATCATAGTTGAGTAAGGAAATGCTTACGAATATACCTAGGTAAACTATTAGACCGATTATGATAAATAAATCATAGACCTTTTTGAGTTTGTTCCACTGAACTGCTTGATAATCCGCGCTCATTTCTCTTGCTCTTCCTCCTCCTCTTCTTCCTCTTCTTCTTTGATGCTATCCAACTCTGTTTCCCATTGGGTGAAATTAGTCAAGTCATTAGTACCATTGATAGAGTTCTGTAGGTTATTATTATTAATTATACCCACAAACATTATGAAAGCAACGCCAAGTAATAACGTAATAATTATCCAGACGACGAGGTGAATCCTGCGATGCCAATATTTCATTTATTTGGGCTCTTCTTTTTTGGAACTGGCTTAGCTTTTTTAATTGCTGGTTTGGCAGCTACCTTGCTAACTTTTTTCGAGGTCTTACTTGGCTTATCTGTTGCTATTCTAATGGACTTACTAATTTTTTCTTTAGAAGATGGTCGACTCTTGGATCCTTGTTTTTGGCGTTTTTGGATGGCTATACGGGGGGCAATAAATAGCTTTGCTAAGCATATTGGCATCACCAGAGGCCATAATAGCATAGATGCTGGGAAGATTATAATTCTGAAACCAACACTAGCGGCTCGCGCATGCTCATCAATAAGATTTACTACTATAAAGACGAAGAATATAGCGAAAACTCCACCAACGACTAAGTAGTATATAAGATAGGTCTCAAACTCAGTGATCGTTTGAAGGGGAAGAGCTATATTCATTCCAGTGTCTATTGCTGTATGGCTTTACTTATTATCAGATAAATTGTATTTTGATATGCTAGCAGATATTCAAGAAATACAATACTTGGCATAATATCTATATTATAGAACATTTTAACTAGTAGAAGATAGCAAGCACACACAATGGGCTGCTATGGCTAGGTTGCTACCTATGGCGTCCATGCCCTCATTACAAGTAGCTTTGACATTGATAGAACTCTTGCTAACCTCTAACAATGCGGCTATATTGTCGCGCATCTGTAACTTATAGGGGCTTAGTTTAGGACTTTCTAAAATCACAGTGCTATCAAGGTTTGCCACTTTATAGTTGCATTGTTTTATTTTCTGCAGAGTCAAGGTTACTAGTTTTTCACCAGAGATATTGAGCCATTTATCATCTGTATCTGGGAAGTGTTCGCCCAAGTCACCTAGTCCTGCAGCCCCCAATAAAGCATCACAAATAGCGTGTAGCAAAACGTCTCCATCAGAATGGGCAACAACTTTTTTGTCACAAGGAATAGTAACTCCTCCAAGCATGAAGCCATCCCCATCAATTAGAGCATGCAGGTCATAACCATGTCCTATAGATAAATTGCCTGGCAAATCTAATGGCAAGTTACTTGAATTGTTCATACTATATATTGTTCACGCTGTATATTGCTCATATTTCGCGCACTATATATTTTGGATATTTTGGATATTTTGGAATGGGTGGAAGGGTGGAATGGATGGAATTATTTCTACCAAGAATAACCTAGCTTAAAAGCTAGAGAAGTAACTTGCAGTCCTTTGAGTTCACCATTATTTTCTACAAGCCCATTTTGAGCAAGTTGAGCAAAATTGTTTTTGTCTCTGTTAACCTCCAAAGTGGTAGGTAACGAATGAATTAAGTGGAGCCCGACAGTAAAGCCCGACCTCGTAACACGGTTCATACCTAGCATTAAAACACTTAATAACTCTGGTTTATATGCAAGTGATAGATCACGGGTCTTTTTGACTAGAGTATCAGGATACCAAAACCCCAGCCCTAAATACATGCCCATGGGATAGTGATGACGGTAACCTAACAGAGGACCACTTAAACTCAAGGATTCAAAATATCCAAGATTGGTTCCTACGTCACTTCTGCTAGATTCTTCATATATGGAGTAATAGTCCAGGGCAAGAGCATTACCACGGTCATCGGCAAAGTCCAAAGTAAAGCCATAGCCAGATTCACTAGTTGGTTCATGTTGGAGTAGGTCGGCGTGAGTATATTGCAAATACTCGCCAAAAAGAGGTGTCACAGATAATAATAAGCCAAAACTTCCTTTTAATCTACTCGTATGTATAGTATTGTCCTCATCCGCATTAGCTGGTTGTGACATACCGAGAGACAAAATAGCTAAAACACCTAAAATATATGGAAGCATAGATCTATAGGTCTGCATATAGATCGTTATATAAAATTTTGTCACTTTCTTGGCAGATATAACCATAGTCACTGAGATATCAGAGGACTCGTTTGTGAATTTTAGCCGCCGTGGCAGCACGTCGTTTGACATTGGACTCCACCACAAAATAGTCAATTAGTGGAGCAAAAATATTGGCAAATAATATTGCTAACATAACCCCTTCTGGATAAACGGGGTTTATGCAACGGATCAATACTGTCATAAAACCGATTAAAAATCCAAAAATCCACCGTCCCTTATTAGTCATGGATGCTGAAACAGGATCTGTAGCCATAAAAACCATACCAAAAGCGAAACCACCTAAAACCAAGTGCCAGTAGAAAGGAATGCTAAACATTGGATTAGTGGTTGAACCAATTAGATTGAGTAGATAGGCAGTTGCGACCAGCCCCAATAGAGTCCCCGCCATTATACGCCAAGAAGCAATACCAGTCCATAATAAGAAAATCCCACCAATGAATATCATAAAAGTAGATACTTCGCCGCTTGAGCCCTGAATGAATCCAAAAAAGGCATCAAACCAAGTAATGTTTTGTTCTAAAATCGCATCCACACCACCTTGAGCAGCCAATCCTAAAGCAGTTGCACCACTAAAGCCATCTACCGCTGTCCAAGCAGATGCACCTGATATTTGTGCTGGGTAAGCGAAAAACAAGAAAGCCCGACCTGTAAGTGCTGGGTTGAGGAAATTCTTGCCAGTTCCACCAAAAATTTCTTTACCTACGACTATGCCGAAAGTTATACCTAGCGCTGCCTGCCATAGAGGTAAGCTTGGTGGGGCAGTCAAAGCAAATAATATAGAAGTTACGAAAAATCCCTCGTTGATTTCATGGCGTCTAACTACGGCAAATAGCACTTCCCAGAAAGCACCCACAATAAATACTATAAAGTATATGGGGACAAAATAAGCACCACCATAAACAAAGCAATCCCAAATGCTGTCAGGGTTCATTGAACTCCAAGAGGATATCAAAGCACCACGCCAACCCTCAGGTGCGGCCAGTTGATATTCGTTGATGGCGAAGAGGGCTTGGTACCCTATATTCCACATACCCCAAAACATTGCTGGGAAAGCACATAGCCACACAGTGATCATTATCCGCTTCATATCAATGCCATCACGCACATAAGGTGCATTTTTAGTGACCTGACCTGGCGTGTATAGGATTGTATCTACCGCTTCGAATAGTGGGTAGTATTTCTCATATTTGCCACCTTTTTCAAAATAAGGAGCCAGTGATTTCATTAATTTTTTCATACCAATCAAGTGATGCTATCTGTTATCTATCTAGATATCCCAGTTTTCTTTTTCAATTCTTTCTAAGTTATGCCTTAGTGCTTCACCATATTCATACTTCCCTGAACATACAAAGGAGCATAAAGATAAATCCTCTTCATCAAGTTCTAAGCATCCTAACTTTTCCGCCATTTCAATATCGCCGACTAATAAAGACCGCAAGAGTTGAGTTGGCAAGAGGTTCATTGGCATGACTTTTTCATAAGTACTCATAGGCAGCATGGCTCTTTCACTGCCATTGGTGCTGGTATTCAGATTAAATAACTTGCTAGGGTTGATACTTGAAAGATAAATTGCTTGGTTTGAGAATTTGTTTAATCCCCAAGATAACCAGCCCATGAATTCACGTTGATTACCTTGATCAAGAGCAGCCAGTTGTAAGTGATACCTGCCACAAAAACTATCTGTTTCATCGGTGCAAGCACGTCCATTCATTATGCCGCCAGAAATTAATCGGTTATTATCACCCTTGAGTTCTCCTTGAGTAAGTTCGCGAATGTTGGCACCCAAAGAACTCAACAGCAGTTGTGGTTTAGCTACTGAAGGTCCTCCCAGACCGAATAAACGTTGGTGCATAATTTCGCCCTCACTAAAGAATTTCCCTATGGCTGTCACATCTTGATAATTAATCCAAAAATTATTTGCATTGCGACCAGCTGGATATAAAAAATGCATGTGGGTTCCACTCAAGGAAGCCGGATACTTGCCAGAGAAACTAGCAACACTTAGGTTTTTCTCCGAGTAGTTTGCTTGCAGTAATTGGCTGTCTGGATGACAACATATAAAAACTTGTTTTCCGGCAATTTTTGCTAGGTACCTTGCACCCAGAATAAAACTTTGCATAAAACTTTCAGCCCCTTCTTTGAAGAAAATTTCTGGGTTGGCAGCATAAGAATCATTTGCCATAGCATTGATAAAAATAGCATCCGCCTTGACTGAAGAGTGAGGGACCTTACTAAAAGGTCTAGTTCTCAATGCTGTCCATAAACCACTTTTCTGTAGCCCAGCGACAACCTCAGCTGGAGTAATTTTATCAACTGATTTCTTTGATGAATTAAAACTAACTTGACTATTCTTACCATCAGCGGCAATAACCACAGAGACCAAAGCACGTCTAGCCCCACGATTGATAGCAGCCACCTTGCCGGATACTGGAGTCGTATAAACCACTGACTCATCCGCCTTGGATACCAATAAAGGGCTCCCTTTATCAACTTTATCTCCCTCTTGGACGACAAGTTTAGGTTTTAGTCCATGATAATCACTACCTAATAAAGCATTGAACTCAACATCTTTGGTTGCAGTTATGCTTTGCTCTGGCTTGCCATCTATGGGGATATTCAATCCTTTAGTTATGTCTATATGTGTTTTATCCATACCTTACTATTTTATATGACATTCCCAATAATTAGGCGTAGGACATTCCCAATAATTCAATTATTGAAAACTTCTTGCTTCATCGAGGTCTTACGGCCCCTCGACAAAATATATAAATGGGGCTGTCCTCCAGCCACTTATTTAATAGACGCAATAGACGCTTTATTAATCCCCAGTAGTTTAATAATATTGTTTAGCATAGTGTTATCTCGTGTTATCTCTAATTTTAGTTTAATATAAAGTTATTATAAGACATTTTACGAAATTTTGCTACAGGCCAGATTATCAACATTTCCCCTATTATAGGGCTGGGATATCACCGCATTGTCGCAAGTAGAATCTAGAGGATAAAATGATGTGTTATAATATTTATACGGAAGAGGCAGGGGGTATTAATGAGTATTAATGGCTTAAGCTTATATTATTAGAATAATAATAGCTTAGATCTGAGTGTTTTTGAGAAGCTTATGACTGATGAAGTAGAAATTAAAGGGATAGTAAACATTGATATACAAGATGAGATGAAAAAATCTTATCTTGATTATGCAATGAGCGTAATAGTTGGGCGATCCTTACCTGACGTTCGTGATGGGCTTAAGCCCGTGCATAGACGCATACTCTATGCTATGCATAAGCTAGACAATGACTATAATAAAGCCCATAAAAAATCTGCAAGAATAGTTGGCGATGTTATAGGTAAATACCATCCGCATGGGGACTCGGCTGTATATGACGCCATAGTTAGGATGGCTCAAGATTTTGCGTTACGCTATCCTCTAGTGGATGGGCAAGGTAATTTTGGTTCCATAGATGGCGATGATGCCGCAGCTATGAGATATACCGAAATCAGATTAACTAAAATATCCCATAGTTTCTTAGAAGATCTAGGTAAAGATACAGTTGATTTCTCCCCCAATTATGATGGGAGCGAGACCATGCCTGACTTCCTGCCAGCAAGTGTTCCCAATCTATTAGTAAACGGGACTTCAGGCATTGCAGTCGGCATGGCTACGGAAATGCCACCACATAATGTATCCGAGGTTATTGTTGGATGCTTAGCACTACTTGACGACCCTAGCATAAGCATAAGCGAACTTATGCAACATATCCCAGCACCTGATTTTCCTACTGGGGCTTATATTAATCATAGTCCTGATATACGCAATGCTTATGAAACGGGCAGAGGTGCGGTATTCATACGTTCCAAGTATGAAATTGAGGAAATGAAAGATGATCGTTTCCGCATAGTAGTAGAAGAGATACCCTATCAAGTTAATAAAGCGACTTTATTGGAGAGAATTGCTGATTTGGTGAGATCCCAAAAACTTGAAGGCATATCTGATATGCGTGATGAAAGCAACAAAGAAGGTATTAGGATAGTTATTGAGCTTAAGAAAGGAGCCATTGCCAATGTAGTAGTCAATAACTTGTTTAAGCATACAGCATTGGAATATAAGATTTCAATTAACATGGTGGCGATAGTTGATGGGAAGCCACGAAGGTTGACTCTTAAGTCAATATTAAGTGAATTTTTAAAGCATCGCCGCAATGTTGTAACTAGACGTACTCGTTATCTACTCAAACAAGCTCGCAACCGAGGGCATATATTAGAAGGTCTGGCATTGGCAACAGCAAATCTGGAAGAAGTGATAGCTCTTATAAAGGCATCACCAACTGTAGCGGATGCTAAAAAAGGACTAATGGATAAAGAGTGGGATGCGAAATTAATTGCTGATCTTTTGAGTAGGGCAGATAATGTTGACTGCCAACCAGAGGGCTTAGCAGAAGGTTATGGTCTACAGAAAGAAGCGAAGACCTACAAACTATCACCGCAACAGGCACAGGCAATATTGGAATTAAGGTTGCAACGATTAACTTCTATGGAAAGAGATAAGCTTAAGCAACAATACATAGAAATCCTTGCTTCTATAAAAGAGTTTCTTGAAATACTGCATAGTCCAGCCAGATTAAAGGCATTAATTCGCGAAGAGTTAGAACAGGTCAATGAAGAGTATGGAGATGAGAGACGTTCGCAGATAATTGATGTGAAACGTAACATAAACACTTTGGATTTAATTAAGTCAGAGGACTTGCTAATCACCATATCAGCGGCTAATTACATAAAGGCACAGTATCAAGAACATTACCGCTCACAAAAAAGAGGCGGTTCGGGCATTTCAGCTGGCGGATTAAAAGAAGATGATCATATAGACCGCATGATAATTGCCAATACCCATGACACAATTTTATGTTTTAGTAATTGGGGTAGGGTTCATTGGCTTAATTGTCATGAGTTACCGATATCCAGTCGTACTGCCAAAGGCAGACCTATAGTTAATTACTTACCTCTAAATGATGGTGAGAAAATAGTATCACTTTTGCCTAGCAACTATCTGTTGAAGAAAGATGATGAGTCATCTGTAGCAGCTAAAAAGTTTATCCTCTTAGCAACTGATAAAGGAATACTCAAGAGAATGAGCATGGATCACTTTATGCGGGTTAGAAAGAATGGCATAAATATCATGGAGTTACATGGAGGAGAATTAATAGAAGCACTAGAAAGTGATGGCACAGAAGATATACTTTTGGTTTCCTCTGCTGGTTTGGCGGTTAAAACTAGCGAGAAAAACTTTAGACCTCAAGGCCGTGCTGCACGTGGCGTGCGTGGCATGAGAATTGGCGAGGGGCAAAGGTTGATTGCTGTAATCAAAGCCAATAGTTATTCACATTTGCTGATAGTATCCGATGCTGGTTATGCTAAAAGAACACTGATTAGCGAGTTCTCTGCTAAGGGTAGGGGCGGCAAAGGCATGCTGGCTATGAAGTTTTCTACAGATGATAAAGGTGTCGCTGGTTGTTGCCCAGTAAATGAGCAAGATGAGGTAATGATTATTAAAGAGAACGGTCAATTGATGCGGACGGATGTTAGCGGCATTTCTGTTCAGGGAAGAACTGCTCGCGGGGTTATACTGACGCGATTGAAGAAGGGCGCTAGAATCGAAGGGGTCGTGCCTATCTACAAAGATGCTTCTGCGGCAGAAACTGAAACGACTTCTGAAGCGGTAACCGAATCGGCGACTGAATCAGAATAGTTAAGAAAAACTCTTGAAAAATTAAATAATATTTTATATTTGGTAAAAAATAAATCCTGTAAGTCATAGATTTAGCTTTTGGGAATGTATAATAAATTAAAATTCTACAAGTTATTAACCACAAAATCATAATAAGTGCACTTGTATAATTTTTTTATTTTGTAGACATGATCTTTTAAGCATAAAAAAGATTTACTGAGATAAATGCACTGCATATAAGATTTAACTAGGAACAAGGTTGGTAAATAGTAATGATAGTTGAGAAAGAGAAGGGAGTTGGTATCAAAAGTGGTATTTCCACCTCAAATGGTGGATATGCTGCGTCTATGAATATTTCTGGGTTATCCACTAATGGTTTGGGAAAAGCACAAAATTCAAGACCAAGTTCAAGACCAAACTCAAAACAAAGTTCAAGTTCAAGACCAAGACCAAGTTCAAGACCAAGTTCAAGACCAAACTCAAAACAAGATTCACTAGAATATTCATACAATAGCTCTAAAGTAACGGGTGTCGCGCCTAGCAGCTATGTAGCATCTTTAGCCGCTCAAGCTGATAGCTTACAAGACGTACCTCATAAGACCGGCACTATAGAATTATCAGATTATCCAGCTCCCAGTCAACCAATCTCTCCAGATAAACTCACTATTATTAAGCGAACCGGTGGAGTAGTAGGTTATGACGAAGAAAAAATCGTCTTGGCAATATCTCGGGCATATCTTGCTGTGGAAGGCGGGCAAGTAAACACTTCACCAAGAGTGCGTGAACAATCAGAACAAATAGCTGCTTCAATTACAGAAATTCTTAATCGGCGTAGAGGACCAAGTTTAGGTTCAAGCACTATTCATATTGAAGATATCCAAGATTTAGTTGAGTTATCATTGATGAGAAGCGGTGCCCACAAAGTAGCCCGCAGCTATGTTTTGTATCGTGAAGAAAGAACGAAGGATAGATTAGCAAAAGAAAACAAGAATAAAAAGAAAGCCACAGAAAGCGATGACTCTATCATAGTTAGTTATGGCAAGCACAGAAGTGCAGCAGGACAGGAACAAAGAAAACTACCCAAATCATTCATCAAAGATCGCATAGTCAAAGCATGTGCTGATGTTAATGAAGTATCGTCAGATGCTTTATATGAGGATTGTTTGAAGGCAATATACCCAGGCATTTTCATAGATGATGTTACTGAGGCAATGATAATGTCTTCACGGACTTTTATTGAACGTGAACCACAATATGCTTATGTAACGGCAAGATTGCTCTTGGATAAGCTCACCAATAAGGCGTTACAG
>VSKW01009531.1_pt1 | contig 11479 bp, 5 predicted proteins | sample 4798611 | NCBI WGS metagenome assembly VSKW01 (sample SAMN12179536, study PRJNA552185) | sponge metagenome | biome: deep-sea hydrothermal plumes; feature: spots directly above weak diffusing fluid; material: sea water; isolation source: sponge from the Crane site of a hydrothermal vent ...
AACTTAGTAACGTTTGAACAGACGTTACTAAAAAATCAAATAAACAAAATTAACCGATTAATTAAGACGGTTGCGACCATTAATAGCGAATTCTTATTAGACCCTATGTCTTTTGAGAACAACCCCCAAAAATTCATTCTAGATAGACTAAATAGCGACAAAGACCTACCCTTTAAAAACTTCTTAATAGGCGATGTATTTCCCGCTGATAGCGACTTAACAACTCGCAGCTTAGAGGAGCTGCTGTATTCGATTATTAAGCGAGACGGCAAACTTATAGTAAATGCAGATTCTATCCCATTGATAGATGCGTATCTTATTTATTAACTCAACCGACAGATTATTCGGGCATTTCCTTTCAAAGAAAATCTATAGACTCTTTTTGAGTAAAATTTTAGAGAGCTATATAGCCAAATCCACAGAATACGGAAAACCCCTTTTATTCTCAAAAGATCAACGCTACGCCGCTAATACCCTCTTCGGGCGGTTTAGGCTATTGCTTATTGACCTCGTATCAATCCTTAATGGATATTCAGTCATTAAGGAGGTATGCTGGCAAGAACGATTATAGACCAACTCATCAAGCCTATGAACTCAAAAACCAAACAGAGTAAGTGCCAAAAGATAAGTGGCGATTAGAGGAATGGGACTTATGGGTTTTACGGATTTAGATATATAAGCCCCAAATTTTATATACCAAATAAAGTTATAACCTCTAACGCCATTACAACAGTAGTGGCGACAAAAAAATGACAAAAAAGAAAAAAATATTCACCACAACCGCACTTGCTTGCTTGCTTGCCATATCTTTTTTCGCCCCTACCGCGACAGCGGTAGTGTCTGTACCTAATACCGTAGAGATCCCATTCAAAAAACAGGCGGAAGACGGAAAAGAAAGCCAAAAGCCGACCTTGCGGGCGGGAGCAAATAAGCCCCAAACAAATCCTTACTCTACGGTTGTTCCGTTTGACGCTAAGGTTATAACTAAGTTGCTCAATAATGATAATTTTTATCATTTAAATGACACGGGATTCGTAATAGAGGTGAGAGACCAAAACAATAACACAAAGCCTACCTACGAGACTATTTCCATATCCAATCCACTTCAAATAACCACGGGCTGTGGCACTATAAAGGCCAATTTGGAGGATACCCTAGAAGTTTTATTGGTCGCCTTCTCTAAGTCTTTAAAGCTATTACCCGCTTATTTTATCAGGTCTGTTTCGGGATTCCCAGACACATCCAACCCCAAAGAAGTGTTTGAGTTTATTTACGATGTATCCACTAGCCTAATTTGTCAAACCCAATCCGCAGTAGTTTCGGCTACCGAAGGGGCGGTTTCCGCAGTAGCAGAATACAGCAAAACCACTTTTAAAACCCAAAAAGAATCTAACGAAGACGATGCCGCCGCCAGCCAATTAGGCCACATTTGCGCATTACTCGCAACAAAGGACTCGGTCATCCAGAAAAAAACTAACACAACCAACACCCAAGCCAACAAAAAAATCGCCGCCGCCGTGGGGTCAGGCGCTTTTAAGGCTCAATCCCTCCAATCGAATAAATGTAAACAATCTTTCGAAGATTTGAAAAAAACCATACAGGCCAAAATAAAAAGACTATCGTTATACGAAAAACAAGCTGCCAAAGAAAATAATTCTATCTGTAAAAACATAGCTAAAACCCCTCCCAAAGAAAAAGTAATTTATTTCAGCCCAATATACATATCAGGCGATGCGTTAAAAGAGGCGGGAGCTGAAGATTTGCGCGTTATTCCTGAATTTTCATCAGGAATTACCTTATCTCGCGGAATATTCGATAATACTTCGCGCCAAGTAGGGGAGTCCCCAAACTCGGATAAAGAGGTGTTGGTGGATAGAGAATCGCTGCATAATAAAATTCGTAGAATAGAAGGAAAGTTGCGAATCTACCAAAAAACAAGAACCAATCTAACCCAAACCGTATACGATATCGGGATAGATTACGCTAATACAATCAGCAGATGCATCAACGGGTTCGATGAGAATACGGGTAACCCAGACACAGCGGGAGGATGGACATCCACTGACAAGGATAATTGCGAAAAAATAGAATACGGAGTAGAAACAACCCAAGGGTCGGCGACAATTACAGTAAATCCGTTCCCTATGAATTTTTTGCGTCCTGCCGATGAACGCGGGAATCCTACGAATTTTTTAGACATAGTAGAAAAGAAAAAACTCTTCTGCGATATGACACTATTCGCCGCCAACGATCCGTCTTTTTTAACCGACACTATAAAATTCGTAACCGAAAAAGTTATTCAAAAAAGAACAGACAATATACCACAAGAATCGTACCTCGCGGCTATAAACGAAATAATACTACCCGATTATTGCGAAATCCAGTTATATTCAGACATAAGGTACTTAGAAAAAAAACTCCTGGCGAAAGTAGAGCAACTTTACGAAGAGAGCAACCGTTTTTCTGAAGTTTTGTTATTGAAAATGCCCACATGGAAGAAAAACGAGATATACTTCGCCCCAGGCACAAAATACGAAGGCAAAAAAGTGGTTAAAATATGCGCCAAACATTCTAAATCAGACGTCTACTACGCCGCCGTATTGCCTGCCGCTTCCGAAGGCGCCGACCCTCTTACATGGGAAGAGATAGAAAAGCAAACAACGAGTATAGTCAAAATAAAAGTAGACGGTGATAGACCTGATGACCACATCAAGAATCTTTCCAAAAACCACCTCAACGAAGCGTTAGTTGAAGAGATAGCTCCCTCTATATTAGAAAATGAAATGCTTTGTGTGGCGAATCTTGACGCCGCTACTCTCGATAAACAACCTGGCGAAAGTAGCTGCCCCGCAAAAAACCTAATTTGCGGCATCAACTTTAATAAAGGTAATTTATCTGGTAGGGTAGATAATTTGTGTGAGATACACGATAAAGATGGGAATATAACATCCCAAAAAGCGAAAACCCCCTGCTTTTCTCCCGCCGCTGAACCCTCCGATGATGTTCCTCTGCCGATATACAAGGCCACATTGGAATATTTCAAGAAGCACCGCCCCAAAACCCCGCTATCTCCGTATACTTTTGAAAAAGAGCAATCAGACACTCTTGTTCTATTATTAAACGGTTTCATAGACTTAAGGGTTCGTAGTGAAAACGTCGAAAATCTTCTAATAGAAAGAGTTGAGTTGGAATTATTACACAGACTAAACAACATCAGACAGTAGACCATGACGCAAATAAACAAAATATTAGAACAAACCCTACAACAGAATATTAGAACTAAGGATGGTGATAAAGAAACTATATCCATGATATTCCAATATTGCTCTTTTTCTGGTGTTTTGCTTATCTTTTCGGTTTGGATATTTGGACTTTACTCCATGGTAAGTTACGACATAGATTTCAAAACCCCCTTACCTTTATTGGTGATGCCCGCCACCGTATCCGATAGCAACTTGCGCCACAAAGAATCCAAAAAAATAATAGAACGAGTCCTCAACGCCCAAACTGACTTTGAAATCCAAGAATTTGTAGCTTCATCGGGTTCGCGCCCTAAAGATAGTGTTGATATCCAACTAACGAACTTAATTGGACAGATAAAAACAATAAGAGACTCTATTTCCACTATGTATAATTTTAAGATATTAGAAAACCATGTTAATTTCGGAGACTACCTCCTTGATAAAAAAGACTCATCTTTAAAATATACCGACTCTCAGTATTTGGCGGTAGTTCAGTTTAAAATGAAGTCGAATATTGAATCCAGAAAATCTAAGGTCACTCCCGATACAAAATTTAAAACTTACGAGGTGGATTTCAACAAAGAAATGAAGTTATTATCTATCAAAGAGACCCAAGAACTTTTTCTAACCAGAAAATACGAATACATGAATTTTCTTAAATCGTTAACCCCAAGCAACATAACTGCTTACTTGTCATCCAAGACCGCGCTAGGAGCGTTAGCCATTTCTTATCGGGATATATCCGACTTGGGTTATTCGGATTTGGTAATGTCCAAAGCCGTAGGGAACGACAAGCAACCCAAGGGAGAATTTAACCTGTTTATAAACGGAAAGGAACACAAGGCCTATATATCCTACAATTCCGAAGAAACTTACAGCATATACATAGAATAAATATGAAAAACAACAATCTCTTTAAAAAACTTAAAATCCCATTTTTGCTCGTCTGCACGCTGTTTCTATTTTCGACCTCCGCTATCGCCGATTTCAGAATCCCAGGCGGAGCTCCAAGATTAGAGGACTCCTCTCCCTTGCCTTCTACTCGCCAAGAGCCGATAAAACTCCCGCTTGATTTAAACACTTATCAGCCGCAAACCCCGCCCGATAGTAGACCCAACTCCTATTCGTTATTTAGTAGTACTTGTAATAACATAGCGTACAACGGAGTAATAGAAAATCAAGTGATATCCGTTTTAACCGACACTCAAAACTTTATAGAGCAATTAACAGACCCTGTGGTTAATATTACCCAATTTGAGGCGGGATTGTTTATTTATGGCTTCGCAATTTGCTTGCGTACCTCGGTAGAAGATATTTTCTCAGACGACAATTGCGATGGAGACGAGGGTAGTATATCCGATGGCTCCGCTAGCAAAGCACCCTCTTCGGTCGGTAATCAGTGCTTAAGCACAAGATTAGTAGACGCTATTTCCAATGTGAAGGATATAGCTACGGTTACCGCAGGAATCCAAGGGTCGATAGGTTCTATAGGCCAAACGATAAACACCTCCTTTGACACAACTAAAAGCAAGCAAGTAATAGGTGGTACGCTGGATAACGCTATTAAATCAGGATGGTTTGATCATATGATGGTCTGCGTCCAAGATGAAAAGAAAAAAATATTAAAGTTTTTATCTGAGTTATTCAATAGAAATTTCAAAATAAAAAGCTCTATAATCACTTCGATTAACCTCGCCTGTAATGTTCCCCTGCTCAAAAAAGGGGATCCGACAACTTGGAAAGAAATAGTTAAATTACAACAAGAACTGAATAACGGCACTAAAGCCGAGTTGGATTATAATTTGGACAAAGGAAATATAGATTACGACACATACGAGTCCGATCTAGCAGCGCTCTCTGAGAAGAACAGTGAAAAATCTTTTATCAACGACATAGCTGAAAATTCAGACGACACCTCGAAGTTATTAGGTAGAGCTGTTTTAAGACCAGCCCCTTGCGTAGACGGCTACACTAAGGGGAGCGAACTTTGTTTGACCGAAAGACAAAAAAGAATCCAAGAAGTCTTGTCAGCCAAGATCAAAACAGAGAAAATGAGCTCCATCTTGTCTTGTAAGAAACTAACATCCATGGCTCAGACTTTATTCAAAACCCCAGAGAGTTCCGTCTTAAAGGACAAATACCTCCCCGCAGCACAAAGTATCGCAGGTCAGACAATCACGGCCTTAGTCCCCCAATCCTGCGCCGCAAGCCCCAACCCTATAACCGATGTTGCAAAAGAAACCATTTTATTGAACTACAAATATACGTTTAACTATCTCAAAAATATATTCAGAATAAAACCAAAAACAAAAATAGCCAAAGAAATAGATAGCATATTTTACTCCGTTTTTCGCGAGTTCGTATCCGTAAAACTCCCGTCCCCATCCGCAACTGGTAAAGTATTATCTATCAAACCCGTGCTTTTGCCTTTGGAGAACCCGTTTGATAGCAGAATGTTATTGTGGGGACCCCCCCGAACAGAAAAATATACAATTGCCAAGGTGTCCGGCGCCGATTCATCGTCTCCAACTGTCAACGGATTATCTGTTTCGCCCATATATTCAGAACAAGAAACCCAAACGATTAAGAAGTTTTACAAATCATATATTCAGTCCGTGATATACAATAAAAATGATGATGATAAGGAAACACAATTGCGGATATTTCTGAACACCCAATTGGTGACCTCGAACATTTTGTCGGTCGCTAAATCGGGACTGGAAACCACCGCAGCTGGTCAATATTTCGAAGATTTCCTTGGAACGAATAACTCTCTTACAACAGCCGCGGCGGCCCTGTATTCCTCCAACGAATTGGATTTATTTAAGCAACATGCTCTGAAATTACAAATAATAAAAATGTTTAAATCTACACAAGCCCCTCTTGATTTACCCACCTTATCGTTTTCCCCTATAGATTTTGAATACGCAATATTATCAGCGGTAAAGGATTACACAATCCCCCGAAATTTCAATATAGATACTCGTTATAAAAGGATCCGTAAATTTTTTCAATCTCTTATTATAGCCATGAAAACATCAGACATAAAGCGCTCCATCGGCACGCTCGCCACAAAGATAGAGGATTGGAATAATTCCCCTTTCAGAGACTCAGCAAAACCCCAGCCTACTACCGAACCGACTGAGGATGAGACAGAGGTCGATCCCACACCCGATGAAGTAAAGAGAGTCTACGCCAAAAACGCTTTGGACAATAGACAAACAGCCATCAACACCTTAACTCAAAAAGGCAATTTTTCTCACGAGCGTCAAAAGGCTAAAAACGCCGCCCTTTTTAACTTCCGTGAGTAGCCGCATTTTTTCGTGTTTCTTTGTTATAGTTTAATCTTTAATATTGCCACTCAATTCCTCGAATAAAAATGCCAGACGACTCCTCTATATCCGCTGACCAAAAAAAATTACTTGCGCAAATTGACGCGTCCGATGGGTTGGAAGATTTTGGTATCCCCGAAACAGAGAGGATACTAGAACAAGAAACCCAAGCAGAAAAGACGCCAGATATTGCTCCGCCAGAGGCCCCCCCAATAAAAAAAACCTCTAAACTTATAGAAGTAATAAAAGCCAAGGTATCTCAGGCGGTTTCCTCGATAATAAAGCTAATTCCTACAAAAAAAACCTCTGCGCCCCCCTCAGATTCTAGTACAGCCCAAGACGAGTTTAACAACACAGAGAACCAAATACCCAATTTCCCCGACCCAGATATCCCAGGAGATTCAGCCATGCTTACTCCCGATTTGTCAGGAGACGAGCAACCTGAAGAAAAGCCAGCCTTGTCGTTATCAAAGAAGATATTTATAGTGGGGATTGTAATCGCCACTGGCGCTTTATTTTATTTAGATACTTCCTCTGACGAGGAGAAGGTCGTTACAATTAAGACCTCTGTAAAACCAGCCACTCCTTTCGTTCCCTCTAAAAACCAAGTAACTGAGTTAACTAACCCCCCTGATGCCCTAGAAACGGCAAAAAGAACTAAAACCCCTAATGCCCTAGAAACGGCAAAAAGAACTAAAACCCTTGAAACTCTAGAAACGGTAAGAATAACAAGCCCCGCTTTGAGTAAAAAAGATTTAACAGTCAAATATCTACAAAAAGCAGTGACGGACGATAACGTAATAAAAACCGTGGAAAGACTAAAGAAAGAGATAGATGCCCTAAACAAGAAGGTTGGCGAAAAAGATCAAACCCGCGAGAGCCTCCGTAACGACCAAGAGCAAGTATTCAAGGCACTAAAAAAACTAGCCACCCTCACATCAGGCACTCCTCTCACTCTTAAAAATTCCAGTAAAGTCGTACCCTCCGCGGACGGAGGGTACAGCGTCACCACCTCAGCAGGGATTAAGACTGAAACAGAAAAGGGAGTGTACGTGATATTCCAATCTGGGTACTTAATAAGAAATATTAAGCGTCAAGTTCTAAGGTTCGTATTCACGAATCCTAATAAAACAGCGGTAGAAATATCCAATATCTACGTTATATCTCCATCTCATGGTTTAGCCGAAGTAACTACGATACAAAGCGAAAGGCTGCGCGCGTTAAAACTGATCGAAGGTAAAACCAATAAGGAATTTAATGTCACTCCGCTAATCAGGCAAGTGGCGTTTTTTAACCACCTCGGCACCCTCTCTTCCATTAATAGTTTTGTCCCAGAAAGCGAAATAAATTCACTTACAGCTACAATTCAGTCTGATTCTATCAGGGATTTAGTCGGATTTGAAACTAAAAATTTAGATACTTTTTCACTAAAACAAAATTCTATTTATAGAGACGGCAGATTAGAAACTTTCGTAGGTTATTCCCAAGATTTATCTATCCGTTACGCCTCGTATGTAGGCAAAACAGAAGAGGAGAATAAATCTTATGTAGAAGTGCTCGCCCGCGAACGGAATGATATTATCGTAATAGAGCGATTCAAAGTCCATGAAATCAACCACCTATTATTAAAAAGAACCGCATCTAAAGAATTTACCCATGTATCCAAGGGCGGCGATATACTAGAATCAAAAAAAGGCAGTATCGAAGTTAAAAATATCGGACCAGGAAAAATAATCGGAGGATTATCCAAGTCAGGCGCGATTAAAAGCGAAGAAGTGGTCTTACTAGGCACCAAAATCAAATGGACTCCCCTGTCTAAATTGGCAGGCAACATTTTAGAAACTAAGAAAGGACACAAGTTTTCGGTGGACTCTACCTTCTTGACCTCTTTATCTGTTCCTGAGAGCGGCACCCGCCATCTAATAGGTAATTACGAAATCTCATCTACGGGTAAAGTCAGAACCAAAGCTCCTTCGGAAATAGTGTTTCAAATAACGAAGTTCTACAGTATAAAAAAAATCGGCGCTACGATCAAGACTAAAAATTATCTGATAAAAATAAAAAACCGTAAATCAGCGACTGTAACGGACAGGCGAACTGATGAAACCGTAGTTTATCACAACCCAGTAATTAAGTTTGAAAAATCTAGGTATATATCGCTATATGCCTCCTCCCTTGATGTTTGGGATGAGGACAATAAAAAGATTAATGGAATTACCTACGACAAGGTAACTGACGTGGCAGAGAAAAACGATACAAAAAGATTCATCACAGCATCTGGCGATTTCGTAAAATCTAAATCTGGCAATATAAATTTTGATTTATCCGTTAATCTCGTATTAAGAGAGGAAGTGTCTTTTATAGAAAAAATCGAAGGCTCGGTGTTCAACTACCTATACTCCATAGATAAAGAATCTGGTGAATTACGAGCCAAGGGTATTGGAAAATTACTGTTAGGATCAGAATCCCAAGACGCAATTATATTTTCCGAAAAAATCACAACAAAGTCTATAGGGGAGAAGCAAAACGAAACGGCAGACAAGAGTGTTTACACCTTAGCAGAACTAATAGAGGAAAATCCCCATATAACCAAAGTCGTATTTGAAACGAACCCCGAAGGTAAAATAGAAATACTCTCTAAGAAATCTATTTCTATAGACGGCGATCAAGTGAGTTTAAAATCGGGTAAATATAACGCCAGGTTATCCATTTTTGTATTAGAATTATCAGCAGACGAGAAAGAAAACGCCAGAAAGATCACAGGTAAGTCTGGTAGAACTAAATTCGAGAAATCCGTTAAAAGAATAACTAACAATTCTTCATCGTATTACAACGATGAGTTTCTCGTTGTGACCGACAAAGAGAAAAAATATTTACGATTCCTTGACGAGACAACTAAAACCTTCGGATGGACTACCGTTTACGAAGAGGTAGTGGATTTAGAAAAGAAAAAATTAATTCTGACAGTAAAACCAATCGATAAGGATAGTAAAAAAAATTCAGACCAGTTTTCCATGAGTTTGAAAACAATAAAAGAGATGAGTCCTTCCATGGAAAATGATGTTAGTCAACTACATGAGGATTCTCTGAACCCTGAAAAACCAGAGGAAGCCCCCGCTAGTAAAAGCGATATAGAGCAAAGACTAATCCTAACTAATCTAAAAAAAGAGTTGCGGGATGTAACAAAAAACATAGCAGCCTTAAAAAATGTAAAAATAACCCCTATCGTAACTTCCCTCCAGCCAGAGCTGGTGGCGGAATTAGAGAAGCAAGAGGTCAATAAGAAAAATAAATTTAATTTTGAAGTGGGAATGAAATTTAATTACACGATTGAAAAGCTGGTGGAGATACCTAAGGGCAGCAAAAAGACGGTTAGTGCCGAGCTAACTGAAACCTACTTTGAAGACAGGGAGGGCAACACGTTAGATCTCAGAAACCCAATCCTGATGATAGAGGCTTCCCCTGACTTTAATACCAACAAGGTGGTATTTCACCCTATCCAAATAATTTACACGGATACAGAGGGTAAAAGACAAACCGTATCTCTTTCCACCAACGCCATGAACATGGAGTATCATGAGGAGGGTAGCGAATATGTAATAGACGGCGTCCCTGCGTATTATAAAAATCAAAAAATAGAAGAGCTGCCGACAACAATTATGCTTACAACCTTAAAAGGCGTAGTAGAGGGACTTAGCAGCAAAAACGAAGACGGGTTAGCTTCGTTAACCAAAGGTATATTGCCTCAAGCAGATGACACCACCAAAAACTCGTTTACGGAAGGCGTTGCAGAAGGCGCAGCAGAGGGTTTCAATGAACTAATAGAGGTCTATAAAGCCAAATCAGAATCAAAAACCGACTTGCTGATCGTAGAGGGTGGTGTAAAAATCACCTCAATATTTATTAGAACTACTCCCCTGAGCATTCGCTAATGAGTAATAAAAATCAAAAAATCCGCGAGGCACTAAGTAAAAAGCTGTCGTTTCAACAACAACTGCCTCCTTCTGAATATTGGAGCGACCAAAGGTTCTTATTATTTGAACAAAACATCCCTCAGCCCACCGATGATTCTGTAATGCTCGGCTTTTTGCGCCACACTTCATTAATAAATAAAAAACAAAAACAATATATCCAAGATACCCTTGGAGTGTCCGAGGGTATCCAACAAAAATGGGAGTTAGATTTTGAAAACCACATGCGTTCATTTTGGAATAAGTCTCCCGTTTTAGTCGAATCAGACCCTCGTCAACAAATGCTAAATTCTTCCCAAAAATTCTTCCCCGAATTGCCGAATAAAATAGCAGAAACATTGGCTGACTTAAAAACCCGTGCCGCCAAGATTGCAACAGAGATTACCTCGGAAAAAAATAAAAAAAAGTTAATTCTCGCCGAATCGGACCTTATCAATCTATATACAGATCGATTTACAAAAACAATACCCCGATACACCGATTTGTTGACTATGATATTATCCCATGGGTTGATTACCGATATATTAATCGGTGATGACAAAAACCGCTACTTTGTTTTGAATAACTTACTTAGGTAAAATATGCCGAAGTCAGCCGATAAAAACTCTTTAACCACAGCGGAATTACTGAGTGACGAGAAAATGAAATCCAAGATATTGGATAAAATCCATCTTTTTCTTTCAGAGTACCAATTCGATTCTATCATATTTGAGATAAACGGCCAATTATTATTGAATATAAGATCGCTAGAGCGCTATTTTATTGACGAACAAGAGAATTTATACGAAAATTTATTATTCGAAATAGTTCCAAACGATAAGCTTTCCGTTCACCCCACCCCTGTATATATTAAAAATTATAATACTCCTAAATTAATAGAAAAAGTAGGTGAGACCGAAGTAAGACCCTATAAGCCCACAGGCGTAGTTTACGA
>VSKW01013750.1_pt1 | contig 11436 bp, 5 predicted proteins | sample 4798611 | NCBI WGS metagenome assembly VSKW01 (sample SAMN12179536, study PRJNA552185) | sponge metagenome | biome: deep-sea hydrothermal plumes; feature: spots directly above weak diffusing fluid; material: sea water; isolation source: sponge from the Crane site of a hydrothermal vent ...
GCAATATACCCAGGCATTTTCATAGATGATGTTACTGAGGCAATGATAATGTCTTCACGGACTTTTATTGAACGTGAACCACAATATGCTTATGTAACGGCAAGATTGCTCTTGGATAAGCTCACCAATAAGGCGTTACAGCTTCTATCTATAACCACAGACCAATCTAATGCTTCTGAGAGTTATCAAGCAGCTTTTATTGCCTCCATTAAGTTCGGCTGCAAAGAAGGGTTATTGGATAGTAAATTATTGGAGTTTAAATTAGAAGAATTGGCTAAGGCAATTATGCCTGAGCGAGATAATCAATTTACTTATCTTGGTCTACAAACCTTGTATGATCGTTATTTTCTGCATAAAGATGATGTTAGATTTGAATTACCACAGGTATTCTTTATGCGAGTAGCCATGGGTTTATCTATTAATGAACCAGAGAGAGAAAGTAAGACCTTGGAGTTCTATAATCAATTGTCCGAGTTTAATTATATGTCTTCTACTCCGACTTTATTTAATTCAGGAACCATTCATTCGCAAATGTCTTCTTGCTACTTGACTACTATTGCTGATGACTTATCAGGCATATATAAATCAATGGGCGATAATGCCATGCTGTCGAAGTGGGCAGGTGGGCTTGGTAATGACTGGACTCCTGTCCGAGCAATGGGTGCCTATATCAAGGGCACTAATGGTAGATCCCAAGGAGTTGTTCCATTTTTGAAAGTTGCTAATGATACAGCTATAGCAGTTAATCAGGGCGGAAAAAGAAAGGGTGCTTTGTGTTCTTATCTCGAGTCCTGGCACTTGGATATAGAAGAGTTTCTTGAGTTGCGCAAAAATACAGGCGACGATCGCAGACGCACTCATGATATGAATACAGCCAATTGGGTTCCTGATTTGTTTATGAAAAGGGTTATGGAAGATGGTCAGTGGACTTTATTCTCTCCATCAGACGTATTAGATTTACATGACTCTTATGGTAAAGAATTTGAAGAAAAATATTGTGCTTATGAGAAGATGGTGGAAGAAGGGCAACTCACCACATTTAAACAAATATCTGCCAAGGTATTATGGCGCAAGATGCTATCAATGCTTTTTGAAACAGGACATCCTTGGATTACCTTTAAAGATGTATGTAACCTGCGTTCACCACAGCAGCACTGCGGAGTTATTCACTCGTCCAATTTATGCACTGAAATTACCCTGAACACTAGTGCAGACGAGATAGCTGTTTGTAATCTTGGTTCAATTAATCTAACTCGCTATTTCGATGCTAAAGGTGAATTAGATAAGGACAAACTAAGAGACAAGGTTAGAACTGCAATAAGAATGTTGGATAATGTTATAGACATCAACTATTACCCAGTGCGCGAAGCACGTGATTCAAATTTCAAGCATCGTCCTATAGGTTTAGGGATCATGGGTTTTCAAGATGTCCTCTATATGAAGAGAATACCTTTAGCATCTGATGAAGCAGTTGAGTTTTCGGATCAATTAATGGAGCATATTAGCTATTATGCTATTGAGGCCTCTAGTGATTTAGCAGCAGAAAGAGGTGCCTACCCAAGTTATGAGGGCTCTTTATGGTCACAAGGTATATTGCCTATAGATTCTTTGAAAATTCTCGAAGAGGCACGCGGCAAAGAGTATATTGATTTAAATATGGAATCTACGCTTGATTGGGACAGTTTGCGCAATAAGATCGCCAAACAAAAAATGCGTAACTCTAATGTATTAGCAATCGCTCCTACGGCAACTATAGCTAATATCACTGGCGTAGTGGCATCCATAGAACCCACCTTCCAGAATTTATATGTTAAGTCCAATTTATCAGGGGAATTCACTTGCGTGAACGAATACTTAGCTAAAGACCTGAAGAAGATCAAGGCCTGGGACAATGTGATGATTAATGACTTGAAGTATTATGAAGGTGGTTTATCTGAAATAGGAAGAATTCCTCAGGATCTTAAAGATCTTTATGCAACTGCATTTGAAATCGATCCTAAGTGGCTTATCAAATTGGCAGCAAGGCGCCAAAAATGGATAGACCAAGCACAATCACTTAATTTATACATTGATAAACCAAGTGGTATGAAGTTAGACGAGATGTATAAGTTTGCTTGGGTTTCAGGTGTCAAAACAACCTATTATTTGCGTTCTCGTTCAGCAACTAAGGCAGAAAAATCAACGATTGATAGAGGTAGATTAAATAACGTTGATATTGGAAAACTGAAGGAATCAGCTGTATCATTGCAAGATGTTAGGACTAATGCAGTCAATGACCAAGACACTACTACCAATATAAAAGTAGATGGGGACTTCACAATAAATGAAAATGCTTCTTGCTCTTTAGATGATCCAGAGTGCGAGAGTTGTCAGTAATTAGATTTCATCTAGAAAGTAGTTACTATGGACAATATACAAAGACGAGATATTTTTATGGGAATGGATGATTCAGTAGATAGCTCTTCAAAGGGTATGCTCCAGACCAAGGAAAAGGAGAATACTACTAGTAAAAACTCTAGCGGACTAGAAAAAATAGAGCAAGGTGCAGGAAGAGTAAGAGTGGATGATAAATCTATGATTAATTCGCGTGCCGATGTTAATCAGTTAGTTCCAATTAAATATGAATGGGCTTGGCAAAGGTATGTTGACGGTTGTGCCAATCATTGGATGCCTACTGAGATCTCAATGAGTAAAGATATCTATACTTGGAAGCACCCAACAGAATTGACAGAAGATGAAAGGTTAATGCTCAAACGTAATTTGGGGTTCTTCGCTTCAAGTGAATCCTTAGTGGCAAATAATATAATATTCGCGATTTATAAACATCTATCCAATCCCGAATGTCGCCAATATCTACTTCGCCAAGCATTTGAAGAGGCAATTCATACCCATTGTTTCCAGTATATAGTTCAGAGTTTAGGTTTAGATGAAGGTGAGATATTCAATCTGTATCGTGAAATTCCCAGTGTGCATGACAAGGCCTCTTGGGCATTGAAGCACACCCAGCAATTAGATGACCCTGAATTCCATACTGGCTCTATGGAGAATAATAGATTATTTGTTAAGAACATGATAGCTTTGTATGTATGTATGGAGTCCTTATGGTTTTATACTGGATTTGCCCAAGTTCTCTCCATGGGAAGACGCAATAAAATGACGGGTATTGCCGAGCAATATCAATATATAATGCGCGACGAGTCGTTACATTTTAATTTCGGCATAGATGCGGTAAATCAAATAAGAATAGAAAATCCCACATTGTGGACTGATAGCTTTGAGAAAGAAATTATACAGATGATTCATGAAGCACTGGAATTAGAGGTTGCCTATGCTTATGATACTATGCCACGCGGGTTGCTAGGTATAACTGCTCCTATGGTTGATGAATATATGAAGTATATAGCTAACAGAAGATTAAATCAACTAGGAATAGCAGAAGAATTTCCGAATATAACAAACCCATTCCCATGGATGTCTGAAGTGGTAGACCTTGGCAAAGAAAAGAATTTTTTCGAGACCAGAGTTACTGACTATCAGACGGGTGGGGCTCTTGATTGGGGAGAGTAATAAGAACTCTCCATGGGGGTAGCTCTCCATGTATAAATCTCCATGTATAGAGATAAAAGTATACAAAGAATATCCTCTGATATTGATTGGGATCTAGTTGTCATAGGGGGAGGAGCTATGGGATTGGGTTGTGCTATGGAGAGTGCACAACGAGGATATAAAACACTTTTACTTGAGGCGAATGACTTTGCCTCTGGCACTTCTAGTCGTAGCAGCAAAATGATCCATGGAGGTCTCCGCTATTTGAGACAACTTGATATAGCCATGGTTCGTCAATCCCTTAAAGAACGTGGTCATTTGTTACGCCACGCGTCCAACTGGGTTAAAGAACAGCGCATCATAATTCCTCTATACAAGCGACAAGAACTAGTCACTTATTCTATTGGGTTGTTCTTCTATGATCTATTAGCTGGTAGAGATAATTGCCAGTCCAGTAAACTACTAAATTTGCAGGAAATAAAGGATAGTTTGCCAGGACTGGCAACAGAAGGAATAAAAGGTGGAGTGGAATATAGCGATGGGTTGTTTGATGATGCTCGTTTAGCTATTGGCTTAGCTCATGCATCTTCTGCCATGGGTGCCACAGTTGCTAACTATATGCCAGTAGATTCATTGATGAAGACAAAGAGTAAATCTGGTCAAGATAAATTGATTGGTGTAATAGCTACCGACAAGGAAACCGCAACTAGCTATGAGATAAAAGCGAAAAAGATTATAAATGCTGCCGGAACTTTCACAGATACAATAATTAACTTGGATCAACCGCAAGAGTCCCATAAACAAGTTATTAGTCAGGGTAGCCACATAGTATTACCTGCTGAAGTATTCCCAGCAACCAAAGGAATGCTTATTCCCCAAACTGAGGATGGTCGCCTAATGTTCTGTTTGCCTTGGCATGGACGCATTCTGATGGGCACTACGGATATTCAAATGCAGAAGGCCTCTTGGCAACCAAAACCCCAACAAGATGAAATTGACTTTATTCTAGAGAATAGTCAGTCGTATTTTCAGCACAAGCTACAGAAAGGGGATATATTGAGTTCCTTTGCTGGTCAAAGAGCGTTGATATCAGGCAGTGTATCAAGTAAGGAGCTTAGCCGCACTCACAAGATTATTCGCAGCTCCTCGGGGCTAATAAGTGTATTAGGAGGCAAATGGACTACCTACAGGTGTGCCGCAGTAGATGCGGTTAATCAAGCGTGGGGCAAAGATACTAATAAGTCGCATCAATCTATATTGAATGATTTTTCACAGGGTGCCTTAGAAGATGATAGTTCACAATTCATTCATCCAAACCTTCCCTATAGAATAAAGCAAATAGAAAGAGCCGTCAAACATGAAATGGTAGTTAACCTAGAAGATCTATTAGCTAGGCGAACTCGTGCACTGTTTCTGGATGCTAAGGCCGCTGTTGCTTGTGCCGATGATGTTGCTAGAATTATGGCACAAATAATGGGCAAGGACTCACAATGGATTAGTTCCGAGTTGAGTTCCTTTCAAGAATCAGTTAAGCAGTATTTGCCCCAATAACATCCTATATAGTAATCTTAGGCCCGGCATTACTATAATTGCTGCCTAATAACTAATAAATGCCTTGTGGATCTGGGGCATTCTCTCCTGGATCAAACTGAGCTGCCTTAATATGGCCACCATTAATAATTCTTGTATCAAAGTTATTAATAATTCTGCTGGTATTTGATCCAGGCGGTAAAATAAATGAAATTTTTTTACCTAACTTAAGCACTAGTTTCGCTAGAGGGGCAAAGTCACCATCACCACTAAATATGAATGCATGGTCGTAAAGATCATTATGGGCATCGTCTAGGGCCAGTAATGCTAAATTCACATCTGTTTGTTTTTCTTGGAAAAATGTTGGGCTAGAGACAGATCCCTTGCGTCTGAAATAGCCAAATTTTATTTTGAATAAACCTTTCCCATAAACTTCTCGGTGATATCTACAAAATATATTCTGTGCTCGGCGTGTTTCGCGTATTTTTGGTGGCATCTCCATCTTTCCCTTTCTACGATCATAAGAATAAGGGGCACTGCAATAATAAACTCTTGCTATATCTTGGTTTTCACTACTAAACTCCCGTGATAGTTTGATTAGATCATACCAGATATGTTGTGGATTATCCATTGTTTTTAAAAACCCTCTAACGGAACGATATAGATTATAACCATCAACATAACAAAAAACACGTTCACGATTTCCCATAATTGATAATTTGTTATCTACTTTCTCTGTATTAGATTGCTTAAGCTATTACTAATTTTCTTGTTGAGTTCTAACTCTTCCTTGACTTGTTCTTCAAATTTAAGCTTAAATTGATCTAATGAGAGATTACTGGCATTCTTATCCTTGTTATTTATAGAACTCTTTATATATCTTCCCGGACTTAGCATATATTCATTTTTACGCACTTGGCTAAGAGGAATTGACTGACAAAACCCGCGAATATTCTTATACTTGGGACTATTATCTTTCCAATTATTGAAGGTCTGAACAATTTTATTTATATCATCATCACTGAACTCTCTTAATCTTCTATTGGTTAATTTTCCTAGTGAGTCGGCATCTATAAAAAGTATCTTCATAGTTTTACTGTTTAAAGTTTCAGGATTTTTACGTGATATCAGCCACAAACAGGCGGGTATTTGAGTATTAAGAAAAAGTTTAGTAGGTAAATTAACTATACAATCTACGAATCCTGCCTCAACAATTTCCTTACGGATTTTATTTGCAGATCCTGTATTAGATGATAGCGAGCCATTAGCTAAGACGAAACCAGCAGTTCCTCCTGTTTTCAAATGGAATATGAAATGCTGAACCCAAGCAAAATTTGCATTACCAGTTGGCGGCTTGCCATATACCCAACGTTCATCATCGCGCAATGTATCACCACTCCAGTCACTATCATTAAAGGGAGGATTTGCAAGTATAAAATCCATTTTCTTATCATAGTGTTCATCTTTGAGAAAAGAGCCAAGATTATTCCAGATAACTTGAGTACTATCAATGCCATGGATAGCTAAATTCATACAGGATAACTTGTAGGTTGTTTGATTGCTCTCTTGCCCAAAAATTGCTATGTCTCCAGGGTTACCTTTATGGCTTTCAATAAAGTTCTCGCTCATAGTGAACATTCCCCCACTACCACAGCAAGGATCATAAACTCTACCTTTGAATGGTTGAACCATCTCAACTAATAGCTTAACTATTGATTTAGGAGTATAAAACTGCCCACCTTTTTGACCCTCAGCAAGAGCAAAACGTCCCAAGAAATACTCATAGACCCTACCCAAAAGGTCTTTTGAACGCCATTCTTCCTCACTTATGGGAGCATTCTCAATTAAGTCAAATAGATCTGCCAAAATGCTACTATCAATATTTTGCTTGGAATATATTTTGGGAAGAATACCGATTAAGCTCTTGTTATGTTCCTCAAGCTTTTCCATAGCTTGGTCCAAGTGTATCCCTATTTCAGTTGATCGTGATAATTCGCGTAGGTAGCCCCACCGAGATTCAGGAGGCAACCAGAATAAATTTCTAGATACATATTCATCTGGATCTTCTGGCATGGCAAATTTATGCTCGCCCTCATCAGAAGAAAGCTGTTGATGGAGTTTATAGAAGGACTGTGAAATATAGTTTAGAAATATTAAGCCCAATACAATATGCTTATATTCTGCAGCGTCTATATTTTTACGCAGTTTATCGGCAGCTTTAAATAATTCAACTTCAAGCTTCTGATAATTGGATAACGATTCTTTATTATTTGAGTTCACGGTTAATTAACTAGTTATTGTTAAATTATAAGATTAATAACCCCTATAATTGTAGATATAATATTAAGGAATATGATTGTTAAAAATACCTCTAAATCTAGGACTCGCCCTCTTATAGATTTTATAGAAAAAATAATAGATAATAGAGGCAAAACACCGCCTTTGGATGATTTAAACGATTTTCCACTTATAGAGAGTTGGCAAGTAAAGAATTCATCAAAATATCCACTAGAAAAACCTGAACGCCAAAAATATGTCTCCACGGACTGTTATGAATCTTGGTTTAGGGATGAACACCCGCGAGCAAAGGATATTCTATTAACCACTGTCGGTGCTTCCATACCGCAATATTGTCTTGTATCACCTGAATATAAAATATGTATAGCGCAAAATATTGTGGGTATTAGAGGACGAGAAAAAGAAGTGGATCAGGATTTTTTACGCTTTTATTTCTTAAGTAACCAATTTATTAGAGAGTTTAAGAGTCGTGTAGTTACTACTGTCCAGCCGAGTATAAAGTTGTCAAGCTTTTACAATATAAAGGTGTCCTTACCTTCTCTCCGAGAGCAGCAAACTCTAGGTCAAGATTTATTGGCTCTGACGGATAAGATTGAATTGATGAGGCGTCAAAATATTACCTTGACAAAAATTGCCATAGCGTCCTTTGATAAATTCTTCGGAGCCAAGTTAAAAACTTTTAAGAATATAGCTTTAGATAAAGAGTATCTTTTTATTAAAGGTGACAGAGTTCAGAATCAGGACTATTCATCTGTAGAGTTGAATAATATGATTAGATACATAAGGGTGAAGGACATGGATAAACTAAGACCCGATGTCTTTGTTGAAGCATCAAAAATAAAACAAAAATGTGGCCGCCATGGTCTGCTTATATCTTTTGATGGTACAGTAGGCAAGATGTCATTTGGTATAAAGGGTGCTTATTCTGTAGCAATTAGAAATATAATATCCAATGACGAACACTATAATGCTATTGGCTTTAAGTATGCTTTGTTTAGTCGGCCCGAGATAATTGATAAAATAAAGTCGCATGCCAGCGGAACTGTAATCATGCATGCATCTTCTGTAATTAAGCACTTATCATTTCGACTGCCCCCATCTAATGAGGTGGCAAAGTTTAATCTTGCTGTTACCCCTCTATTTGATAGGATATTACTTAATCAGCAAAGTATTGTAGAAGTAGAAGACATGCTACAACTTGCATTGAAAAATATTTGGGGTTACTGAATAAGATCGCCCAAAGGTCTTGATTTTTAGGCATTTATAGTTTATAATACTAACATAAAAGGAGGGTATATTTTATGAGTGTTATTATTTTAAAGCGTCTCAAAATTTACGCCACGTTATATTACAATAGATGACTTTGTGATTTAGAGGGGATTATTTGAATCATAAACTTGAACAAATCAAAGCTACGATACTAGAGTATCTACACGCCCAAGGGTATAATGAATTGTCTTACAGTTCTGATAACCTTGAACATAATGATCACTTTATCTTGTCTAAGGAGCAACTTTCTGGGGCAATTGATAAATTGAACGACAATGTCAGCCCCCAATTTAAACAATCTGCAATAGATCTACTGTCTAGCTTAAGAGATATGCCAGAGTTGGATGCTAATAGAATGCTGCATGACATGCTGAGGAATGGAGTGAACTGCTTTCATCGGGAAGAAGGACTGGAAATTAGTGGCAATTTAAAAATACTAGATGCTAATGACAGTCAAAATAATATCCTACAGGTTTGCCATGACTTTAACAACACAGAACTTCCAAATGCACGTGATATTATATTATTGGTAAATGGCATTCCTTTGGTAATATTAAGAATAGTTAATGATAGTCCTTTACTTTATGACCACACTCTCAAAGAGATATTGGCATATTATAAATACACTCCAGAAATTTTATCCTATAACTCTCTGGTAATTGTTACCAATGGTACTGAGGTTGCAACTGGAGCACAATTCACTGACAAAGAAAACTTAACTGTTTGGCGAGAATTGGGGAATGATAATTCAAGAGTTGACAAATTAACTATAACTATCCTCAACCCCGATAAACTACTGGATTTAATTACTAACTTTATATCCTTTTCTAGGGCACCTAATCAATCTAACTATAAGGTCTTGAATAATGCCACTGGGATTAAGATATTAGCTAACTATTATCAATATAATGGAGTTAATAAATTAATCCATTCGGCACTTAAGCAATATAGTACAGTAGATAATAAAAATAGCAGGAAACTTGGAGTTATTGCTAATGCTTATGAGAGCGAGTTGATTAATTCTATGCTATTCTATATTGGTAAATTACTTAAGGAATCTAGTAAAGATATACCGACAATTGTTTGTGTGGCGGAGAATATGGAAATAGAAGACAGTTTCCTACAATTTTTAATGGATAATAAGCACATACTTGGGATAAGCCCAATTAGGGCAGAAAGTGCTTCGCATCTAAAGAAACTATGTGACGTAGCAGGGGGAGGCATTATAGTCGTCTCTATACACAAGTTCTATTCCGAAATATCAAATTCATCCGAGCCCTTCTCAAAACGTAAGAACATATTTACAGTTATGATGGGAAGAAATGTATGTAGCTATGGTTCATCTATTGCTAAGATTCCAAACTCTAAAGATACAAGTTTCATGGACAATAACTTCAGGGATAAATTCTTGCCGAATGCATCTATGGCTGGTTTCTTAAATTTCACCAATAATATCGAAAATGTTGACGCATGTAACTTGTGTGGAGATTATGTAAGCATTTATGATATGGGAACAGCATTCAGAGAAGGAATTATAGGTACAACATATTATGAAAAGAGGATAACCGATTACCATATAAGAGAAGAAGATATAATCTCCACCACAGACCTATCCGAAGAAAAGTTGGTTAACACTAATTGGCAAGCATCCCAATTATCAAAAACTCTAGAAAAAAAATTATCAGACAAAAAGCGTCTTAATTTAATTGCTAAGGATATAGTCACTCATTTTGAGGAACGTCATTCCATATCCGCTGGCAAGGCCATGATTGTGGTTAATAGTAGAAAGATAGCTACCTTGTTATATTCAAATATCATTGGCTTACGTCCTAAATGGGAATCATCTAGTTTGGATAAGGGTAGGATCAAAATTATAATGACGCATGATGTAAATGATCCGCCATCTTGGAGTAAACATAGAACCACTCAGAAAGATAGAAAAGCATTGCGATTAAGATTTGATAATTCTCAAGATCCTTTGAATATTGTCATAGTAATAGATATGTGGTTAGTGGGTTTCAATAAATTGGATATACATACTATCTATTGGGACAAGTTATTACAAGGATATGAGTTAATGCGGGCTATGTCCAGAGTTAATTCTACGGATGAAGCAAAAACCGCAGGGCTTATCATGGACTACATAGGAATTGAAAAATATTTAAAACTGGCAGAGGAGAATTATATCAATAACGGAGATATCACTATGGTAATCGACAATACGAAAGCGGGTGTGCGGACACTTAAAGCTAATATGGTTAAAATCAATAAGGAGCTTAATTCTATTGATTATTATTCATACGTAAAAAGTAGCAGGAAAGATAAACATTCACTAATCAATGAGACGCGTGATTATATCTTTGATAATAACTTGATGCTGCGGGATATCATAACTATGATCGATCAAGCTGGAAAGATTTATGAGGCGCTAATTTTTAATAAGGAACTAGAAGAGTATAAGCCGGGGCTACAATTCCTCCATACTCTTAAAAGCTGCATCCTGAATTTGGAAACAAATCTGTTTGGACATAATAATAAAAGTTATGCCAACCTTATAGATCAAGAAGTTATTATGATTGATAATAAATATCTGTATGGGGTTAAGGATATTCATAGTATTCAGTCCACTGCAGACGGGCAAAAATTACTTATTCATCTTATGCGAATAAGTAATTATAAGGTGCGTGATCGTGCCTTAAATTTTCTAGTGTCTAAATGGGTAGATATTATTACACAGAGGGATGTCTTATTAGGTGAGCAACTTTTAGAGAAGTTACGTAAATGCGCTATTGA
>VSKW01011312.1_pt1 | contig 11358 bp, 22 predicted proteins | sample 4798611 | NCBI WGS metagenome assembly VSKW01 (sample SAMN12179536, study PRJNA552185) | sponge metagenome | biome: deep-sea hydrothermal plumes; feature: spots directly above weak diffusing fluid; material: sea water; isolation source: sponge from the Crane site of a hydrothermal vent ...
CTTCCGCACAACGGATGTGACTGGTATTTGCCATCTTCCCTCTGGTACGGAAATGGTTATGCCCGGCGATAATGTCGAAATGGAAGTAGAACTCATCGCCCCCATCGCTATGGAGGCGAAACTTCGTTTCGCTATCCGTGAGGGTGGTCGCACGGTCGGCGCTGGTGTCGTCTCAACAATTATAGAATAGGAAGGATAAGGCACGCAAGGATTTTTTATTCTCGCGTGCTTTTTTAGAGGAAAAGAATATGGCAGTAAATCAAAGCATACGCATCCGCTTAAAGGCGTTTGATCATCGCGTGTTAGATAATTCCGCGAGGGAAATTTTGCACACAGCGAAACGCACAGGTGCGGATGTTCGTGGTCCCATACCTCTGCCTACGCATATTGAGAAATATACGGTTCTGCGTGGTCCGCATATTGATAAAAAGAGCCGCGAACAATTTGAGATGCGCACACATAAGCGCGTATTGGATATTGTTGATCCAACCCCGCAAACTGTTGATGCGTTAATGAAACTAGATTTACCTGCCGGCGTTGACGTGCAGATAAAACTATAGGCGAGAGCGAAGGAAACATAAGATGCGTTCAGGATTAATAGTTCAGAAACTCGGGATGACGCGTATTTTTACGCAGGCTGGTCAGCATATCCCTGTGACTGTGCTCAAACTGGATAATTGCCAAGTCGTTGCGCAACGCACGGCAGAATCTGATGGCTATAGTGCTGTGCAATTGGGCGCAGGCTTCACTAAAGTGAAACGCATGACAAAAGCATTGCGCGGACATTTTGCCAAAGCCAAAGTAGAGCCCAAACGTTATGTGGCAGAGTTTCGGGTTAGCCCCGAAAATATGATTGAGGTTGGCTCAGAACTTATCGCCAATCACTTTATTGAAGGACAACGTGTTGATGCGACAGGCGTTAGCATTGGTAAAGGTTTTGCGGGGGCGATGAAGCGTCATAATTTCAGTGGCTTGCGGGCATCACATGGTGTGTCTATCTCGCATCGTAGTCATGGGTCAACAGGGCAAAATCAAGATCCGGGTCGTGTTTTCAAAGGTAAAAAAATGGCGGGTCATATGGGCGATGAACAAGTGACAATGCAAAATCTCACCGTTGTCAAAACCGATGTAGAGCGCGGTTTGGTTATGGTACAAGGCGCCGTGCCGGGTGCAAAAGGCGGCTGGTTGTTATTGCGTGATGCGGTTAAACATCCAATGCCAAAAGAGGTGCCATTGCCAGCAAGTTTGCGTAGCGATGCTGCTCTAGAAACACCTAGCGCAGAAACACCTAGCGAAGAAACGCCTGACGCAGAAGCCCCAGCCGAAGAAGTAGTAGAAGAAAAAGTAGAAACAAAAAAAGAGGATAAAGAGTAATGAAAGCCGAAGTCACATCATTAGACGCAAAAGCGAACGGCTCTATAGAGTTAGATGCGGCTGTGTTCGGCATTGTTCCCCGCATGGATATTTTGCAACGCATGGTGACATATCAACTTGCGAAGCGCAGGGCAGGCACACACAAAACCAAAACGCGGAGCGAAATTTCTGCTACAGGTAAGCGGGTTGGTCGCCAAAAAGGTGGCGGTACAGCGCGTCATGGTAGCAGACGTTCTAACATCTTTATTGGTGGTGGTCGCGCTCATGGTCCTGTTGTGCGTAGCCATGCGGTCGCCATGCCTAAAAAGGTTCGGGCGTTGGCGATGAAAATGGCATTATCGGGCAAAATGGCATCTGATGATTTGGTGATATTGGACGAAGCGAAAATCAAAACTGGTAAAACAGCAGATTTACGCAAGGCATTTGATAAAATGGGCATCAATAATGCGTTGATTATTGATGGCGTAGAAGTTGATGAGAATTTCAGCCGTGCGGCACGAAACATTGCCCATATTGATGTCTTGCCAACGCAGGGTATAAATGTTTACGACATTCTTCGCCGCGATAAACTCGTTTTAACGAAAGCGGCACTAGCAGGATTAGAGGAGCGTTTCAAATGAGCAATGTAAAACATTACGACATTATTCGCGCCCCTGTGGTTACGGAAAAAGCGACACTCGCGGCAGAGCATAATCAAGTTGTGTTCAAAGTCGCCCCAGATGCGACAAAGAAAACCATCAAAGCGGCGGTGGAAGCCTTGTTTGATGTCAAAGTGAAAGCGGTCAATACGCTTAACCGCAAAGGCAAAACGAAGCGTTTTCGTGGGCGCCCTGGTCAGCAAAATAGTATCAAGAAAGCGATTATTACTTTAGAAGAAGGGCACAGCATTGATGTGACGACGGGTCTATAAGATGGCATTGAAAACATATAAACCGATGACACCCGGACAACGCGGCCTCGTTCAAGTAGATCGTGCGGGTCTGCATTCTGGCAAACCTGTTAAGCAGCTAACAGAAGGTTTAACAAGTAATGGCGGTCGCAATAATGCGGGTCGTATCACGGTGCGTCGTCGTGGTGGCGGTCATAAGCGCAGCTATCGCATCATAGATTTCAAACGCCAAAAATTTGATATGACAGCAGTGGTAGAGCGTCTAGAATATGATCCTAATCGTTCGGCTTTCATCGCTCTTATTAAATATGAAGATGGTACTTTGGCTTATATTATTGCCCCTCAACGTTTGGCGGCAGGGGATAAGGTCATCGCTGGCGAGCAAGTTGATGTGAAACCCGGCAATGCTATGCCCTTAAAATCTATACCGATTGGTACGATTATTCATAATGTTGAGTTAAAGCCTGGTCATGGTGGGCAGTTTGCTCGTTCGGCTGGCACTTTCGCACAATTGGTTGGTCGTGATAGAAACTACGCTATTATCCGCCTGACATCGGGCGAGCAAAGATTGATACTCGGCACTTGCATGGCAACGGTCGGGGCAGTTTCTAATCCTGATAAGGGCAATACAAAAATTGCTAAAGCGGGTCGTAATCGCTGGTTGGGTAAGCGTCCGTCCGTTCGTGGTGTGGCGATGAACCCCGTGGATCACCCGCATGGTGGTGGTGAAGGTAAAACATCAGGTGGGCGCCATCCTGTTACACCTTGGGGTAAACCCACTAAAGGACATCGCACCCGCGCTAATAAACGCACGGATAAATATATTCTCAATAGTCGCCATGCGCGCAAACGTAGGAAATAGGGGCAGAAAATGACACGTTCAGTTTGGAAAGGACCTTTCGTAGATGGCTATCTGCTTAAAAAAGCAGAAGCAGTGCGCGCCTCTGGTCGCACAAAGGAGGTCATAAAAATGTGGAGTCGTCGCTCTACAATCCTTCCCCAATTTGTGGGTTTAACATTCGGTGTCCATAATGGGCGCAAACATATTCCTGTTTTCGTAACAGAAGAAATGGTCGGGCATAAATTTGGGGAATTCGCACCCACGCGCACCTATACGGGACATACAGGCGACAAGAAAGCGACGAGGGCATAAGGTTATGACAAAGCCATTAGCAGAAAATCAAGCACGCGCTATCGGTAATATGCTGCGCACTAGTCCGCAAAAGCTTAATCTTGTGGCGGGGCTTATTCGTGGCAAACGCGCTGAACGCGCCTTATCTGATTTGCAATTCTCGCGGCGCCGCATTGCGAATGATGTTAAAAAAGTGCTAGAAAGCGCCATCGCTAATGCAGAAAATAATCATAATCTGGATGTGGATTCATTGATTGTCAAAGAAGCCTATGTCGGCAAAAGTCTTGTGATGAAACGCATTCGCGCAAGAGCAAAAGGGCGGGCGGCACGGATATTAAAACCTTTCAGCCGCATCACGATTATATTGGAAGAAGTTGAGGAGAAGGCATAATGGGACAAAAGGTTAATCCGATTGGTATGCGTTTAGGTGTAAATCGCACGTGGGAATCGCGGTGGTTTGCAGATAAACGCGAATATGCCACGCTCTTACATGAAGATTTGAAAATTCGCACAATGATTATGAAAGAATTGCGCCAAGCGGGTGTCGCGCGTGTCGTGATTGAACGCCCGCATAAGAAATGTCGTGTGACGATTCATTCGGCGCGTCCGGGTGTGATTGTTGGTAAAAAGGGTGCGGATATTGAAGCCTTACGCAAACGCGTTAGCAAGATGACGGATAGCGAAGTGCATCTCAATATCGTTGAGGTGCGCAAGCCCGAAAGCGATGCCCAATTAGTGGCAGAAAATATCGCCCAACAATTAGAGCGCCGCGTTGGTTTTCGCCGTGCGATGAAACGTGCTGTGCAATCGGCGATGCGTTTAGGGGCGCAAGGTATTCGTATTAATTGCGGTGGTCGCCTTGGCGGTGCAGAGATTGCGCGTACCGAATGGTATAGGGAGGGGCGTGTGCCGCTTCACACATTGCGTGCTGATATAGATTATGGCGTGGCAGAAGCGATGACGGCTTATGGCATTTGCGGTGTTAAGATTTGGATATTCAAAGGCGAGATTATGGAGCACGATCCTATGGCGCGTGATAATCGCGATTTAGGTGAAGATAACGGACGACGCAATAATCAACATACGATTACGCAAGGCGTGGCAACGACAACAAGTTCTGCGCCAGCCGCCCCGACAACAACATCTACACCGCCATCTACACCGCCATCTACACCTGCAACACCAACCCCAGCAATAGAGGGCTAAGCAATGTTACAACCGAAACGCACCAAATATCGCAAAGCCCATAAGGGTCGCATTCATGGCAATGCGAAAGGCGGTACGAATTTAACTTTTGGCTCTTATGGGTTGAAAGCGACTTCGCCTAATCGTGTGACGGCTCGCCAGATAGAGGCGGCAAGGCGTGTGATTACGCGTCATATGAAACGTGCGGGTCGTGTATGGATTCGTATTTTCCCCGATGTGCCAGTGTCGCAAAAACCGACAGAGGTGCGTATGGGTAAAGGTAAGGGTACGCCAGAATATTGGGCGTGTCGTGTGAAACCCGGTCGCATTATGTTTGAGATTGATGGGGTTAACTCTGCTATAGCGCATGAAGCCTTAGTGCTAGCGGCAGCGAAATTACCAGTGGCGACACGGGTTGTCTCGCGGGTGGGGAGTCAGTAATGAAACCATCAGAGGTAAGAGATATGACACAAGATCAACGCACAGACGAGATCTTGAAACTGAAGAAAGAGCAGTTAAACTTGCGTTTTCAACAGGCGAGTGGTCAGATAGAAAACACAGCGCGTATGCGCGCGGTGCGCCGTACGATAGCGCGCCTTAAGACACAACAAGTTATAGGCAAAAAGGATTAGGATATGCCAAAGCGGATATTAAGAGGGCGCGTCGTAAGCGATAAAGGGGATAAGACAATAGTCGTCAGTGTTGAGCGTCGCTTGGCAGACCCTGTGATGAAAAAGACGATACGTAGGTCTAAACGCTATCATGCGCATGATGCGGATAACACCTACAAGACGGGTGATTTGGTGGCGATACGCGAATGCCGCCCGATTTCTAAAACGAAAACATGGGAAGTGATTGCGGAGTAGATTATGATACAGATGCAAACAAATTTAGATGTTGCCGATAATTCGGGTGCGCGGCGTGTGCAGTGCATAAAGGTTTTGGGCGGCTCTAAACGCAAATCGGCAGGTGTCGGTGATACCATTGTCGTCAGCGTGAAAGAAGCCATTCCGCGTGGGCGGGTGAAAAAAGGTGATGTGATGCGCGCTGTTATCGTGCGCACTGCGAAAGAGATTCGCCGTTCTGATGGTAGTGCTATTCGCTTTGATCGTAATGCGGCAGTGTTGGTCAGCAATACAGGCGAGCCTATTGGCACACGGATTTTTGGTCCTGTCACGCGTGAGTTGCGCACCAGCAATCACATGAAAATTGTGTCGCTAGCACCGGAGGTTCTGTAATGGCAAAACTCAAAATCAAAAAGGGTGATAAAGTCGTGGTGTTAAGCGGACGCGATAAAGGTAAATCAGGTGAAGTCTTGTCTGTTTTCCCAACACAAAATCGTGCTTTGGTGCGTGGCGTGAATATGGTCAGCCGCCACCAGAAACAATCGGCACAAGCCGAAGGGGGCATCATCAAAAAAGAGAGCAAAATTCACATATCCAACCTTGCTTTGGCAGACCCAAAAGACGGCAAACCAACACGGATAGGCTATAAGCACGAAAAAGATGGCAGCAAAATTCGCTATGCCAAACGTTCAGGGGAGGCAATCAATGTCTGAGTCTTATCAACCTCGTCTTAAAATTCATTACGAAAATGTGGTTCGCGCCGCATTGATGGAGCAATTCAAACTGGATAATGTTATGCAAGTGCCTACCATCCAAAAAGTCGTGTTGAATATGGGTGTGGGTGAAACTACACAAGACACAAAGAAAATAAACTTTGCCTTTGAAGATTTACAAGCGATTGCGGGGCAACGCCCGGTGATTACGCGGGCGCGAAAATCTATTGCTGGTTTTAAGGTGCGTGAAGATATGCCGCTTGGCGTGAAGGTTACATTGCGCGGGGCGCGTATGTATGAGTTTTTAGATAGGCTGGTTAATGTGGCACTTCCCCGCGTGCGAGATTTTCGTGGTCTCAACGCGAAAAGTTTTGACGGACATGGCAATTATGCTCTGGGCTTGAAAGAGCATATCGTTTTCCCCGAAATCAATTACGATAAAGTGGATACAATGTGGGGAATGGATATTGTTGTTTGCACATCAACAAAAAGCGATGACGAAGCACGCGAACTTTTGCGTGGCATTAACTTTCCCTTTGATGATTGGGATAACTAGAGGATTATAATATGGCAAAAAAGAGTTCAGTAGAGCGTAACGATAAACGCAAACGCATGGTCGCTAAATATATGGGTGCGCGAACACGGCTATTGGCAATCGCCAATGACCGCGCTCTGCCCCCAGAGGAGCGGTTTCGGGCGCGTTTGAAACTTGCTGAACTGCCGCGCAATTCTGCCCCTAATCGGGTGCGCAATCGGTGTGGTATAAGTGGTCGCCCACGCGGCTATTATCGCAAACTCAATATGTCACGCATCGCATTGCGTGACCTGGCATCAAACGGTTTGATACCAGGCATGATAAAATCAAGTTGGTAGGAGAACAGGAATGAATGATCCTCTCGGTGATATGCTAACACGCATCCGTAACGCACAAATGCGCGGCAAAAGCAAAGTGGCAAGCCCTGCATCTAAATTGCGGTGTTGGGTGTTAGATGTGTTAAAAGACGAAGGCTATATTCGTGGCTATTCGCAAACACGTTTTGATAATGGCAGTGGTGAGATTATGATAGAACTAAAATATCATGATGGCTCGCCTGTTATAAGAGAGATTGAACGTGTATCAAAACCAGGGCGTCGCATATATTCTTCTGTGCGAACGATGCCTGTGGTGCGCAATGGTTTGGGGATTTCTATTATCTCCACCCCTAAAGGTGTGATGTCAGATCACACGGCGCGTCAGAACAATGTCGGGGGGGAGGTTTTGTGTCGCGTATTCTAGCGGCATAGAAAGGTGAAACAATGTCTAGAACTGGTAAAAAACCTGTAAGCATACCCAAAGGCGTAGAATTGCGCCTTGATGGACAAAATGTGTCTGTCAAAGGCAGCAAAGGGGAGCTGACAGCAAGGCTATCGGAATTGGTCAATATCGCACACACAGATGATGCGATAACACTTACCCCTACCGAAAAATCGCAAGAAGCATCGCGGTTTTGGGGCTTGAGCCGTTCTCTCCTTGCCAATCTGGTGGAAGGGGTCAGCGAAGGCTTCACCAAAAAACTAGAACTGCGTGGCGTGGGGTATCGGGCGCAACTACAAGGCAAAACACTAAAACTCGCTTTGGGCTACAGCAATGACATCAACTTTTCTATCCCTGAAGGGATAAAAGTGGATTGCCCATCGCAAACCGAAATCACCATAACGGGGATTGAAAAACAAAAAGTAGGACAAGTCGCCGCCGAAATAAGAAATCTGCGTCCGCCCGAACCCTATAAAGGTAAAGGTGTTCGCTATGAAGGCGAATATGTTCTACAAAAAGAAGGCAAAAAGAAATAGAGGTTGGTCATGGCACATTCAACAATTAACGATCGCAGAAAATACAAAGTGCGTCGCCAATTAAAAAAGGTGGCAGGGGAACGCCCACGCCTATCTGTGTTTCGCTCGTCTAAACATATCTATGCACAAATCATAGATGACGCAGCTGGGCGCACATTAGCGGCGGCATCAACAAAAGATAAAGACTTTGACGGCAAAGGCTGTAATAAAGAAGCAGCAGGCATCATCGGCAAAAATATCGCGACACGCGCCAAAGCCGCAGGGGTGAAAGCCGTTATTTTCGACAGAGGCGGCTATATTTATCACGGACGCGTCAAAGCATTGGCAGAAGCCGCGCGTGAAGCAGGACTTAACTTCTAGGGAGATTATTGTGGCAAGAAATAGAAACCGCGAAGATAAAGAAGAAGCAAATAGCGAATTCACTGACCGCTTAGTGCACATTAATCGTGTGGCGAAAGTGGTTAAGGGTGGTCGCCGCTTTGGGTTTGCAGCACTTGTTGTTGTGGGCGATCAAAAAGGTCGTGTGGGCTTTGGGCATGGTAAGGCGCGTGAAGTGCCAGAAGCCGTGCGTAAAGCAACCGAAGCCGCTAAACGCAAAATGATTCGTGTGCCCCTTCGTGAAGGGCGGACTTTGCACCACGATATTCAAGGTCGCCATGGTGCGGGTCATGTGCAATTACGCACAGCCCCTGCTGGTACAGGTATTATCTCTGGCGGTCCAATGCGGGCAGTGTTTGAGGTTCTGGGTATGCAAGATGTCGTGGCGAAATCCATCGGGTCTTCCAACCCTTATAATATGATACACGCAACTTTTGATGCGCTTCGCAAACAAGCAAGCCCTCGCCATGTTGCGGCACGTCGTGGTATGAAGGTTAGCGAAATCGCCGCGCGTCGCCGTGAAGATATGCGAGACGAGCAAGATGATGAAGCGGTAATATCTACACCACAAACACAAACCCCAACACCTACTCCAGAAGGGGCGGCAACCACATAGAGGACTATTATGGCAAAAGCAAAAACCCTCATCGTTGAACAAACAGGCAGTCCGATTGGCAGACCGAAAGACCAACGCGCAACATTGGTTGGCTTGGGCTTAAACAAACCCGGTCGTCGTCGCACTTTAGAAGATACCCCCGCCGTGCGTGGCATGATAAACAAGGTGGCGCATTTGGTTCGCCTTGTGGAAGAGGAATAGATTATGAAACTCAATCAGCTAAAAGATAATAAGGGCGCACACAAAGGGCGGATGCGTGTTGGCAGAGGGCTAGGCTCTGGCAAAGGCAAAACGGCAGGGCGTGGTATGAAGGGTCAATCTTCTCGTTCGGGCGTTGCCATTAAAGGCTTTGAGGGTGGGCAGATGCCTATCCATATGCGTTTGCCAAAACGTGGGTTTAATGTGCCGAACCCATTGCGCTTAAATGCGGTTAATCTAGGGCGTTTGCAAGTGGCAATTGACGTTGGCAAATTAGAAAAAGGCGCTAAAGTTAATAGCGATACATTGCTTGCGGCTGGTATTATTCGCCGCAAACTAGATGGTGTGCGTATTCTGGCAAAAGGTGACCTTAAAGATAAACTAGATTTTGAAGTCGCGGGTGTTTCGGAATCTGCGCGTGCCGCGATTGAAAAACTAGGCGGGGCTATTGTTGTCAATAAGCCTAAACCAAAAGTGTCTAAAGACACCCCCGAAAAAGCGTAATGGAGGGTAGTTTATGGCTTCCGCCGCAGAACAACTCGCCGCAAACCTTAGTTTTTCCGCTTTTAGAACAGCCGATGAATTAAAAAAACGAATCTGGTTCACGCTGGGGGCGTTGCTTATTTATCGTCTCGGCACTTACATTCCCCTACCTGGTATAGATCCACAAGCGCTCGCCAATGTTTTCGCGCAACAGCAATCCGGCATATTAGGTATGTTTGATTTATTCGCTGGCGGTGCCATTGGTCGTATGGCGATATTCGCGCTAAACATTATGCCCTATATTACTGCCTCTATCGTTATTCAACTTTTGACATCAGTCGTGCCGCATCTGGAGCAATTGAAAAAAGAAGGCGAAACAGGGCGCAAACAAATCAATCAATATACGCGTTATGGCGCGGTCTTTCTCGCCGCCGTGCAAGGCTACGGCATCGCTGTCGGGCTGGAAGGCGCAGAGGGCATAGTGCCAGATCCCGGCGCCTTCTTCAGATTAAGCGCTGTCATCACATTAACAGGTGGTACGATATTTCTTATGTGGTTGGGGGAACAAATCACAGCACGTGGTGTTGGCAATGGTATTTCACTCATAATCTTTGCGGGTATTGTCGCAGAATTGCCAAGTGCGTTGGCGGGCACATTAGAACTAGGACGGCAAGGGGTGCTATCCACTTTCGTCATTCTGGCATTGTTGGTGATGGTCGTTGCCGTTATCGCTTTTATCGTATTTATGGAACGCGCCCAACGCCGCCTTCCCGTGCAATACCCGAAACGACAAATGGGGAATAAAATGGCATCAGGCGAGAACTCGCATTTACCATTAAAACTTAATAGCGCAGGGGTGATACCACCTATCTTTGCCTCATCATTATTGTTAATGCCTATCACGATTGCCAACTTTTCTGACGACCAACAGGGCGGTTTCCTCTCTGAGGTTGTGGCGCAATTAGGCAGAGGACAACCCGCTTATATGGCACTTTATGCAGGGGGGATTATTTTCTTCTGCTTCTTTTATACCTCTATCGTTTTTAATCCGGAAGACACGGCTGATAATCTTAAAAAATCAGGGGGCTTTATTCCGGGTATTCGCCCTGGTCCGCGCACTGCCGAATATATTGATAAGGTGTTGACACGACTAACCGTTGTGGGGGCGTTATATCTAACACTGGTATGTTTGCTGCCAGAGTTTTTAATCAATGCCTATAATGTGCCTTTCTATTTCGGGGGAACATCGCTTTTGATTGTCGTCAATGTTACGATGGATACCGTCAGCCAAGTGCAAGGACATTTATTCGCGCACCAATATGAAGGGCTGATTAAAAAATCTAAACTAGGGCGACAAAAATAATGAGACTCATTCTTCTAGGACCACCCGGCGCAGGTAAAGGCACACAAGCCGAACATATTGTGTCGCATTATGAAATCCCGCAACTCTCAACAGGGGATATGCTCCGCGCCGCTGTCGCCGCCCAAACGGCATTAGGGCTACAAGTCAAAGACATTATGGCAAGAGGCGACCTCGTCTCTGATGATATTGTCATCGGCATAATCAGCGAGCGCATTTCTGCTAGTGATTGCGCCAACGGCTTTATACTAGACGGCTTCCCGCGCAATGTGCCACAAGCCAAAGCCTTAGACGCTCTCTTGATTGAAAAAAATATCGCGCTGGACGCTGTCATAGAACTGGTCGTGGATACCGA
>VSKW01008188.1_pt1 | contig 11327 bp, 10 predicted proteins | sample 4798611 | NCBI WGS metagenome assembly VSKW01 (sample SAMN12179536, study PRJNA552185) | sponge metagenome | biome: deep-sea hydrothermal plumes; feature: spots directly above weak diffusing fluid; material: sea water; isolation source: sponge from the Crane site of a hydrothermal vent ...
AGATGCGGTGATCAATGTTATTGCCAGCGAGTCACCAAGGGATGTTGCCGCTTTGTTCAATCTTCATGCAGGCGAGCAAACTGTTGAAGTTGCGCTGCAACAGTTGATTGCCAAGATTGGCGAGAATATTACGATAAGACGCTTTGCAAGCCTTCCAATAGAGGCGAGTGTTGCCGCTTATTTGCATGGCAATCGGATTGGAGTAATCGTTGAACTTGATGGCGGTGATGAGTCTTTAGCAAAGGATATTGCAATGCATATTGCGGCGATGAAACCCTTGTATATTAGCGAGGCAGAGGTTTCAAAAGAGGCGTTAGCCAAAGAAAAAGAGATTATTCTAGCCCAAATTGAAGCCGATGCAGAAGCGTCAGATCAACGGAAACCAGCCGATATTATTGAAAAAATGGTGAACGGTCGGTTAAAAAAATATTTGCAGGAGATCACTTTACTCGGACAGCAATTTGTTAAAGAGCCTGATCAGAAGGTTGAAACACTACTGCAATCTGCACAGGCAAAAGTGATTTCATTTCTGCGTTATGAGGTTGGTGAAGGGATAGAAAAGCAAGTTGATAATTTTGTTGAAGAAGTGATGGCGCAAGCAAAAGGCGCAAAATAGATGTCCGCCCCGTCCGCTTCAATCAAATACAGACGGGTTTTATTAAAGCTCAGTGGTGAGGCTTTAATGGGTGATGAGGAGCATGGAATTGATTCTAAGATCATTAAAAGTCTGGCGAATGAAATTTCTGATCTATGTGGGCAAGGGGTTGAGGTTGCGATTGTAATCGGTGGCGGCAATATATTTCGTGGTGCCGGTCTAGCGGCTGCTGGCATGGATCGCGTAACCGCTGATCACATGGGCATGTTGGCAACGATTATGAACGCGCTGGCTATGCAAGATGCGCTAGAGCGAATAGATTTACAAGTGCGCGTGATGTCGGCGCTGAAGATCAATCAAGTGAGCGAGGATTATATACGGCGACGGGCAGTACGCCATCTTGAGAAAGGTCGTGTTGTGATTTTAGCGGCTGGCATGGGCAATCCCTTTTTTACAACGGATTCGGCGGCAAGCCTGCGGGCAGTTGAAATTGGGGCGCAATTATTGATCAAAGCAACTAAAGTGGATGGTATTTACTCATCCGATCCCATTAAAAATAGTGATGCAATACGGTATGATGTCTTGCGTTACGATGAGGTGATTGAACGTAAATTAGCCGTGATGGATACGACTGCAATCGTGCTGTGTCGTGATAATCACATGCCATTAAGAGTCGTGAATATGACAAAATCTGGTTCCTTATTAAAGGCTGTCATGGGTGAGGATGAAGGCACCTTAGTCAACTAATACAAGAGTCCATAAGCGATGAACGAGAATATTATCAATGATGCGAAAAGTCGTATGCTAAAGAGCGTGGAGTCTTTGCAAATAGAAATGGCAAAGATCCGCACAGGTCGTGCCCATCCGAGTTTATTAGATCAAATTAAAGTGAGCTATTATGGCACGGATACGCCATTGAAGCAGATTGCTAATATCACGGTGATTGATAACCGAACTTTGGGTGTGAGTGTCTATGACAGAGGCAGTATTACGGATGTTGAAAAGGCGATCATGAATGCTAATCTTGGTTTAAACCCGATGACTGCGGGGGAGATGATACAGATCCCATTACCGTCTTTAACCGAGGATAGAAGAAAAGATTTAATCAAAGTTGTGCGCGGCGAGGCGGAGCAGTCTCGTGTTGCCATTCGTAATATTCGGCGTGATGCCAATACGGTTTGCAAAAAGCAAGTCAAAGAAAAGGTCATGACCGAAGATGGGGAACGCAAAACGGCGGATCGGATCCAAAAATTAACCGATGAATATATTGCATTGATTGATCAAAAATTACAGCAAAAAGAAGCAGAAATGCTTGAAATTTAAGTTTCAATAACGTCCAATCAACACAGATTTTTAATCTCATACTGCATGAAATGATGAAGGCAAAATCCAGTGTTCAACCACAGCATATTGCAATTATTATGGATGGTAATGGCAGATGGGCTGAAAAAAAAGGATTACCTAGAGTTGCAGGTCATAGAGCGGGAGTCAAAACATTACGAGGTTTGATTGAACATGCCACCGCCATCTCGTTGCAGACCATTACCGTTTATGCCTTTAGCCGAGAAAATTGGCAACGTCCTAAAGATGAGGTCCACTTACTCATGGATTTGTTTATGCGTGCTTTGGATTCTGAAGTCGCGGATTTGCATAACAATCATGTTTGTTTGAAATTTATCGGTCATCGCAGTGAATTTAACGACAAGTTACAAGCAGCAATGAATCGCGCAGAAGCATTAACAGCAAGTAATTCTGGTTTGCGTTTGAATATTGCTGCCAACTATAGCGGGCGGTGGGATATTGTGCAGGCTTGTCAAGCCATTAGTGCCGATATTGTTGCTAATAGATTGCAACCCTCGGCGATAGACGAGGCAACGATCAATGCCAAATTAGCATTGGCAAAGGATGTAGAGCCTGATTTATTCATTCGCACAGGTGGCGAGCAGCGGATCAGTAATTATCTATTATGGCAGATGGCTTATACCGAGCTTTATTTCACAGACACGCTTTGGCCTGATTTTAAACCTGCACAATTTGATCAGGCATTGGACTGGTTTTCAACTCGGCAGAGGCGGTTTGGCAAGACTTCTGCGCAAATTCAATCTAATACGGCGCATTAAACGCATGTTAAAACAACGAATCATCACAGCGGCTGTATTAATTCCTGTTGTTTTGGCAGTGATCTTTTTGATTGAGTTAAAATGGTTTATTGTGGCAGTCGGTATTCTTGCGGGGCTTGCCGCTTTTGAATGGGCGGCGTTGTGCAAATTGAATAAGCTATGGTGTTATTGTTATAGTGCGCTTGCGGCTTTGATCTTAGTGCTTGCATGGTGGGCTTTTTTGTATATGGATTTAGGTTCATTTGTAATATCTCTCTTAGCGGTTGTCATTATTCTTTACCTTTACACTAGCATTTATTGGTTGTACGCCCTATTTGTGATTGTTCTTTATCAACGTAATCTATTGCCTAAATTTTTGTCAAAATTAGATTTTAGCTCATTGGATATTGGACTTTTAGTGATCGTGTCTATGGGTTGCAGTCTCATATTCTTGAGAAGGGCAGAGAATTTACATGGTGAGTCGTTATTGCTATTTTTACTGGTATTGATTTGGTCTGCCGATACGGCGGCTTATTTTGTTGGCAAGAAATGGGGCAGGCGGAAACTCGCAAGCAGGGTCAGCCCTGGCAAAACCTGGGAAGGCACATTGGCAGGGGCAGCAGCAGGGGGCATGGTTGCTTGGGGTTATGTCTTTTTTTTCGGGTCTACAATTAAAGGGACAGTGTTTATTGGATTATCGCTAATCACAGTGTGTTTCTCAGTGGTGGGTGATTTAATGGAGAGCATGATGAAACGGCAAGCGGGTTGCAAAGATAGCGGCAGTATTTTGCCAGGACACGGTGGCGTGTTGGATAGGATTGATAGTTTGACTGCCGCCGCGCCTATTTTTGTGATGCTTTTACTGATTTTTGGTTATTTGCCGTGAAAAATATTACGATTTTAGGCGCAACAGGTAGTATCGGGGTCAATACGCTGGATGTGATTGCGCGTCATCCCGACCAATATCGCATCAAGGCATTAACCGCTAATACCAATGTAGAGACTTTATTAGCCCAGTGTATTGCCTATCAACCAGAGTTTGCTGTCATGGTGGATGCCGATTCGGCAACAAAATTGGCAGAAGCCTTAAAGAACGAGGCACTAGAAATAACAGTCTTGAGTGGTGTCGCAGGGTTATTGCAGGTTGTTGAAAGCGTTGAGGTAGATTATGTCATGGCGGCAATCGTTGGGGCGGCAGGCTTGTTGCCAACTTTGGCGGCTGCCAAAGCGGGTAAACGTGTTTTATTAGCCAACAAGGAAGCCCTCGTGATGTCGGGGCAGTTATTTATGGACGCTGTGCTTGAAGGCGGGGCGGAATTATTGCCAATAGACAGCGAGCATAATGCGATATTTCAATGTATGCCGCGCAACTTTCAAGCAGGATTGGATCAGATCGGCGTGCAACGAATATTATTAACAGCATCAGGTGGTCCCTTTTTAAATATACCGACAGAAAAATTATCGTTGATGACACCAGAGCAGGCTTGTGCGCATCCAAATTGGGTCATGGGTAAAAAAATCTCGGTTGATTCCGCAACGATGATGAACAAAGGGCTTGAGATCATAGAAGCCTGTTGGTTATTTGATACGCGCCATGAGTTTATAGAGGTTATCATCCATCCGCAAAGCGTGATCCATTCTTTAGTGGAATATGATGATGGCTCGGTCTTGGCGCAGTTAGGCAACCCTGATATGCGTACCCCGATTGCGCATGGCTTGGCTTGGCCAGATAGAATTGCCGCCGGCGTTGAACGACTGGATTTGCCTCGGATCGCTCAACTTGATTTTACTAGACCTGATGAATATCATTTTCCTTGTCTAAGACTTGCGCGCGAGGCATTTCAACAAGGCGGCACAAGCAGTGCCATTTTGAATGCTGCGAATGAAATTGCCGTTAATCAATTTTTGCAGCAACGTATTCGGTTTACAGATATTGCTTGCGTGATTGAAACAGTATTAGAAAATGTAACGCATCATGTTGCAAGTTCTCTTGAGGTGATCTTAACAGATGACAAGCTCGCTAGAGATTACGCCATGACAACCATTAAAAACATCGCTGCATGATGGATATTTTACACAATATTATCGCTTTTTTAGTGACCTTAGGGGTTTTGATTACTTTCCATGAATTTGGTCATTATTGGGTTGCACGGCGTTTTGATGTCAAAATACAGCGTTTTTCTATTGGATTTGGGCGGACGATCTATAACAAGCGATGGGGGCAAGATGATACAGAATTTGTGGTCGCTGCCTTGCCTTTGGGCGGTTATGTCAAGATGTTAGATGAACGTGAGGAGCAAGTGGCGACAGCAGAATTGCCTCGCGCATTTAATCGTAAACCATTATGGCAACGGTCATTGATTGTTTGTGCGGGTCCCGTGTTTAACTTCATCTTTGCAGTATTTGCTTATTGGATTGTGTTCATGCTGGGGATCAATGGCTTAAAACCCATTATTGGCGAGGTTGAAACACCCTCAATCGCTGCAGAAGCAGGGTTTGTCATGGGCGATGAAGTGCTTGCAGTCAATGATGTTAAAACGCCGACATGGTCAACATTATTAGAACGATTAGTGACGCACACAGTCACAGGCGACCGTGTCAATATGGTTGTTTTAGAACAAGACGGGGCAGAAAAAACCGTTGCACTAGACTTTTCTAAAATTTCTATTGATGAGATGACAGAAGGGCAATTATTAGAGATATTAGGATTGAGCATCGTGAAATTAAATTTTCCTGCGATTATTGATCAAGTTGTAGCGGACGGTGCTGCACAAAGAAGTGGTTTATTGAAATATGATAAAATCATTAGCGTCAATGGCATATTGATTGATTCATGGGCGCAATGGGTGGGCATAATCCGAAAAAATCCACAGCAACGGTTAATAGTGCAGGTTTTGCGAGAAGATAGTATGCTTGATATTGCGTTGATCCCCGCTGTCGTTCAAGGGGCGGATGGCTTGGTTGGGCGGATAGGCGCGACAGTATTGAGAACAGATGATTTGCTGGATACTTATTTTACGAAAGAAGTTTATTCTTTACCGCAAGCCTTGCTAAAAGGCATACAAAAAACTTGGGAAATGTCAGTGCTAACATTGCGTTTACTTGGTAAGATGTTGGTAGGCGAGGTCTCGTTGAAAAATTTAAGTGGGCCGATTAGTATTGCTCAATATGCTGGACAGTCAGCAAATATTGGTTTGATTGCTTTTTTGGAGTTTATTGCGCTTGTGAGTGTGAGTTTAGGCGTATTAAATTTACTGCCGATTCCGATGTTAGATGGTGGGCATTTGCTCGCGTACTTTGTAGAATGGGTCATCGGCAAGCCTTTATCGGAGTCCACGCAAATGGTTTGGCAACAGATGGGCTTATTCTTGCTTTTGGGTTTGATGAGTATTGCTTTTTACAATGATATTATGCGTTTAATAGGATAAATCTACATGAAATTAAATGGAAACCGATTGAGTCAATTACAATTTATCATTGTCTTGCTTTGTGTTTTGATGGCGCAAGTGCAAGCTGCATCAGAATTTGTGATCAGAGATATTCGTGTTGAAGGGTTAGAGCGTATAAGCCCTGGTACAGTGTTCAATTATTTGCCAATGAAAGTGGGTGATACGTTCAATGATTCACGTTCATCGGAAGCTGTCAAAGCACTGTTTAAAACAGGTTTTTTTGATGATGTACGGCTTGAAAGAGATGATGATGTTTTAGTATTTCTGTTCAAAGAGCGTCCAGCGATTAGTTCAATTAGCATGAGTGGTAATGAGGATATTAAAACCGAAGACTTGTTAGAAAGTTTGAAGCAATTTGGTTTTGCAGAAGGTCGCGTATTTGTGCAAGCACAGTTGGATCAAGTGGAACAAGAGTTACGCCGTCAATATTATTCATTTGGCAAATATGGCGCTAGGATTAATTCTACTGTGACAGAGCTTGATGATAACCGAGTTGGGATATTGATTGATGTTTCAGAAGGTGTTGCTGCGAAAATTAAACAGATTAATATTGTGGGCAATAATATTTTTGAAGAAAAGCAATTATTAAAAAAGTTTAAATTGAGCACAAAAACTTGGTTGTCTTTTTATACTAAAAACGATCAGTATTCCAAGCAAAAATTATCAGGAGATATAGAGGCATTGCGTTCTTATTATCTTGATAGGGGATATTTGAATTTTAATATTGACTCTACTCAAGTGTCCATTACGCCTGATAAGAAAGATATTTACATTACGATCAATATTAGTGAGGGCGAACTCTACCGCGTAACCGAGATCAAACTGGCAGGCGATCTCATCTTACCTAAAGAACAACTATTTGAATTAATATCTATTCAAAGTGGTGCACTTTTTTCACGCAAGCAAGTCACCGAAAGTAGTAAACGGTTAACCGATATAATTGGCGAGGAAGGTTATGCCTTTGGTAATGTCAATTCTATTCCTGATATTGATAAAGAAAATAAAACGGTGTCATTGACCTTTTTTATGGATCCAGGTAAACGGGTGTATGTTAGAAGGATTGATTTTGCTGGGAATGCGAAGACACGAGATGAGGTTTTAAGACGTGAAATGCGCCAACAAGAAAGTGCTTGGATTTCAACTTCACAGGTTGAACGGGGCAAAGAGCGATTATTGCGCACGGGTTATTTTAAAGATGTCAATGTAGAAACAGTGGTGGTGCCAGGGTCTACCGATCAGGTTGATGTTCAATATACGGTAGACGAAGACTTAGGCGGGCGGCTTGGTGCGGGGCTTGGTTTCTCGGCAGGGCAGGGGCTTATTTTCAATACCAGTATTATACAAGATAATTTTTTGGGTAGTGGTAAACGGGTCTCGTTTGATTTCAATAATAGCCGCGTCAATACGCGTTATGGATTAGGTTATTTTGATCCATACTTTACGATAGACGGCATTAGTCAAGGATTTAATCTTTTTTATAGAGAAACCAATGCAAATCGTGCAAACCTGACTTCTTATCAAACGACTGATGGCGGTGGCGAGATTAGTTTTGGTTTTCCAGTCACTGAAAATAATACCGTCAACACAGCCATTGAGTATAGAAAAACAAAGATCAGTGCAAATACTAACAGCAGTATGCCAGTTAGAGATTTTATTGCTAATAATGGTAATGATTTTGATATATTGACTTTTAGAGCAGGGTTTTCATTTGATACAACTAATAGAAGGGTTTTGCCCGATAGCGGTTTTTTACATCGGGTGACAGCGGAGGTTTCAGTGCCAACTTTTGGAGACCCGCTAGAGTTTTATAAGATCAATTATCAAACAAAATGGTTTAAAAATATCTATAAAGATTTTATTTTATCATTAGGAGCGGAGATTGGTTATGGCGATGCCTATGGCGATACAGACAGATTACCTTTTTTTGAAAACTTTTTTGCAGGTGGTCCGCGCTCTGTACGAGGTTTTAAAGTCAATACCTTAGGTCCGAAAACAAGGGATGGGAATAATAGGAATCGTGCAATCGGCGGCGATACCAAAATAATTGGTAAAGCAGAGTTGATATTACCCGTGCCTTTTTTAAGTGATTTCAAAAAATCTGTCAGGGTTACAGGGTTTCTGGATGCGGGTAATGTCTATGATTCAAATGATGAGATTTCATTGAGTGATCTCCGTTATGCTGTTGGGGTCGGGGCAATATGGATTTCACCATTTGGTGCTGTTTCTATGAACTTTGCCTTTCCCTTCAATGACGAAAGTACCGATGAGGTTGAAAATTTTCAATTTACTTTTGGGACAGCATTTTAGTTTGAATGAGGATTGTTTGAATTTTTTGTAAGGGTTATAGGTTATTTTAATTTTTATTTTTTAATGAGGCGTATTTAATGAATGTTATCTATAAAGTAGTATTATCAAGCACACTATTGTTGATGGTGGCAATACCAAGTTATGCACAAGAGGCTTATAAAATAGGGGTTGTCAATGCCATTCGCGTATTAGAGAAATCTCCGCAAGCCGATACAGCACGCAAGATTATTGAAAAAGAATTTGCGCAAAGAAATAAGAGTTTGGTCGCTGAACAAAATAAATTAAAGACACTTGAAGATCGCCTAAGCAAAGATGGCGCGATCATGAGCGAACAAGAGCGGGTCAAACTTGAAAGAGAAATTATTTCAGGCAAGCGTGATTTTAAACGTAATCAAGATGAATTTAGAGAAGACCTAAACTTTCGTCGTAATGAAGAATTTGCCAAGATCCAAAAGAAAATTATAGGGGCTATTCAAAGTATCGCTAAAGATCACCGTTACGATATTATCATCGGTGAAGGGGTGATTTATGCTAGTGAAAAAACAGACATCAGTCATTTAGTGATTGATTATCTTAAAAAAGGGAAATAATGGTCAAGCACAATAAGGCACGATAGCATGTCCGCTATGTCATTTATATTGGAAGATTTAGCCAAGATAGGTGATGCTGTCGTCAAAGGTGATCCAGCTTGTAAAATTGAGGCGGTCAATACCTTAAAGTCCGCACAAGAAGGCGATATTGCCTTTTTATCAAATCGGCGTTATGCCAACTTTCTATTAGCAACAAATGCCTCTGCGGTCATTTTAAAAGAAAACGATTTAGCCGCTTGCCCAACCAATGCTTTAGTGACAGATGATCCCTGTTTGACTTATGCAAAAATTGCTAATCATTTATATCCTAAAATGCGGCGGCAACCTGATCGTGTCAATAATGTCACGGTTGGTGAAGATAGCCGTATTGATAAAACAGCCTGTCTTTTAGCTAATGTGACGATTGGCAACAATGTTATGATTGGTGCCAATACCGTTATTAGCTCTGGCTGTGTCATAGAAGATAACGTGACGATTGGTAGCAATACAACTTTAATGGCGAATGTCACGATTTGCCACGATGTGATGATCGGTGATGCGGTGATTTTATCGCCAGGCGTTGTGATTGGTGCCGATGGTTTTGGGATAGTCCGTGATGAACATGGGCATTGGCAGGGGATCCCGCAAATTGGCTCAGTCCTGATTATGGATGAGGTTGAAATCGGTGCCAACTCAACGGTTGATAGAGGCGCGATAGAAAATACGATCATCAACAAGCGCGTCAAGATTGATAATCAAGTGCAAATTGCTCATAACGTTATCATTGGTGAAGATACCGTTATTGCAGGGTGTGCGGCTATCGCGGGCAGTACGATTATTGGAAAAAATTGTCAAATTGGTGGTGCAGTGGCGATTAATGGTCATATTGAAATTACCGATAATGTGATTATTACAGGCATGTCTGGAGTTCCAAACTCAATCTCAACGGCGGGGATTTATTCATCAGGATTGATGATCACAACGAATAATATTTGGAAAAGAAATATCGTCCGGTTTAATCAATTAGATCACATACTCAAGAAAATAATGAAGCGTTTAGACCTATCATAAACGCTATGGCAAGTCTCATAACATATAATCTAAGCAGATGAATATTGACGACATTAAAAAAATATTACCGCATCGTTATCCTTTTTTAATGATTGATCGGGTCTTGGAAGTTGAACGCAATAAAATGATCAAGGCTGTCAAAAATGTAACAGTCAATGAGCCTTTTTTTCAAGGTCACTTTCCCGCCAAACCAATCATGCCGGGGGTATTGATTATTGAAGCCTTTGCCCAAGCATCCGCCTTGCTTAGTGCAGAGCAAGCATTTGCATCAGGTCGCCTTACAGATGATAGTTTGTTTTATTTGGTTGGAGTAGACAAAGCACGGTTTCGTAAACCAGTCACCCCTGGCGATCAACTCGTTATTCAAGTCAAATTTGTAACAGTCAGAAGAAATATATGGAAATATGAGGCAGAGGCTCATGTTGATAATCAATTAGTCGCAGCTGCTGAATTACTGACAACGTCAGCGGAATAATTAAATGATTGATCCGACTGCAATCATCCATCCTAAAGCGGCGATTGATGCTGATGTAACAGTTGGTGCTTATTCAATCATTGGTGCAGATGTCCGTATTGCGGCGGGCACAAAGATTGATCCACATGTCGTGATCCATGGACCTACCACGATTGGTGCTAATAATCGTTTTTTTAGTTTTTGTTCTATCGGTAGCGATCCACAAGATAAAAAATATCAAGGGGAGGCAGATTCAGTGTTAGAGATTGGCTCTGACAATACTTTTCGTGAGTCCGTTTCTGTCAACCGAGGAACCGAACAAGGCGGTGGAGTCACGCGTATTGGCAATGCAAATTGGCTCATGGCTTACGTTCATATTGCGCATGATTGCATTGTTGGAAGCAATACAATATTCGCTAATAATGCGACTTTGGCAGGTCATGTTCAGGTTGATGATTTTGCAATTTTAGGTGGTTTTACGGGTGTCCATCAATTTTGTCGTATCGGTTGTCATAGTTTTGCGGCAATCGCTTCAGTGATTGTCAAAGATGTACCGCCTTATATTCTTGTCTCGGGTAATACCGCTAAACCTGCGGGATTAAACCGTGAAGGATTAAAACGACAGGGCATTGATCACGAGACCATCAAGCAATTAAAAGAGGCTTATAAAGTCCTTTATCGCAATGGGCTTATTTTAAAAGAAGCCTTAGCAGTGTTGGCGCAATTAGCGCTTGCGTCAAAAGAAGTGGATCTCATGCGTGCTTTTATTATGAATTCTGAGCG
>VSKW01022049.1_pt1 | contig 11327 bp, 9 predicted proteins | sample 4798611 | NCBI WGS metagenome assembly VSKW01 (sample SAMN12179536, study PRJNA552185) | sponge metagenome | biome: deep-sea hydrothermal plumes; feature: spots directly above weak diffusing fluid; material: sea water; isolation source: sponge from the Crane site of a hydrothermal vent ...
AGAAATTAATTTGTATGAAGATTTGCAAATTTTTTAGGCTGCTTATAGATTGGCGTGAGATATGCTTGCCGCTGATTCACGCACTTCGTGCGTTGCGGCGGCGCAAGGGCTAGTTATTTAGAGAAGCGGATAAATTAATTTGTATGGGAAACTTACAAGCATATTCTTGAGCCCTGTTTGGGCGAAAGAGATATGTTTGTCGTGGGGTTAGGCTTTGTGCCTACCAAAGCCGATAAAGGGGAGCATGGCTCCCCTTTCAAGAGATACCATTTTTTACTTCGTAAAAAATGGTGCCGGCAGAGAGACTCGAACTCCCGACCCTCTGATTACAAATCAGATGCTCTACCAACTGAGCTATACCGGCTAATGCCCCATATTCCCCAAGAGAGATAGCCAAAATTTGTACCGATTGCAAGCCTCTCTTATTGCTTTATAGTGGAAAGCGGCAAAAAAATTAAAGGAGGCGATGATGAGTGATGAGATGAATTTTGATATTCCCCAAAAGATGCGAGATTATTTGGCGCAGTTAGATGCTTTTATTGAGGCTGAGATTAAGCCGCTAGAGCAAGCGGATGATAATATCCGCTTTTTTGACCACCGCCGCGAAGATGCCCGCACCGATTGGGAGCGCGGGGGTTTGCCAAATGAAAAATGGGAGGCGTTGCTAGAGACAGCGAAGGCGGCAGCAGATGCGGCGGGGTTTTATCGTTATACCCAGCCGAAGGAATATGGCGGCGGCGATGGCACTAATCTTGATATGGCGATTATCAGGGAGCATTTAGCGGTGAAGGGTTTGGGGCTTCACAATGATTTACAAAACGAGCATTCTATTGTTGGCAATAATATAGGTGTGGCGTTGATGATTATTTATGGCACGGACGAGCAGAAAAAAGAATGGGTGGAGGATTTGTTTCAGCGCAAACGCGGTTTTGCTTTTGGCATTACCGAACCCGACCATGGCTCCGATGCCACGCATATGGAAACCACCGCAAAACGCGAAGGCGACACATGGATTATCAATGGCGAGAAAACTTGGAACACGGGCATTCACAAAGCGAGCCATGATCTTATTTTTGCGCGCACCAGTGGCGAAGCGGGTGATGGTATGGGGATTACCTGTTTTCTCGTGCCGACAAAAGTGCCGGGCTTTAGTGTTGAGGAATATCTTTGGACTTTCAATATGCCTACCGACCACGCCCATATTAAATTGGAAAATGTGGCGGTGCCGCACAAGGCGATATTCGGGCAAGAAGGACGAGGGCTGCAAGTCGTGCAACATTTCTTCAACGAAAATCGTATTAGGCAAGCGGCATCTAGTTTGGGGGCGGCGCAATTTTGTATCAACGAAGCCGTCGCCTATGCGGGCGAGCGCAAACCTTTTGGCAAACCCTTATCGCATAATCAGGCAATCCAGTTTCCGCTTGTGGAATTGCAGAGCCAATGCGAAATGCTGCGCGCGCTCATTCATAAAACCGCATGGCAAATGGATAAATACGGAACATTCGCCGTCTCCGATAAGGTTTCTATGTGCAATTATATTGCCAATCGCCTCTGCTGTGATGCGGCAGATAGGGCGATGCAAACCTTCGGGGGGCTGGGCTATTCTCGCCATAAACCTTTTGAACATATCTATCGTCATCACAGACGCTATCGTATTACCGAAGGGGCGGAGGAAATTCAGATGCGCCGTGTCGCAGGATATATGTTCGGCTTTATGTCGCAAAATGCGCCAAAAGGCGTGACGGAATAATTTTAGTAATTACGAGGCGGGATTTCTATTTTCATCTTTGCCCAAAACTTAATATCGCTTTCAATGAATGCCGCAATGCTGGGGCGGGTGCTAATCTTTTCTAGCCGCCCTGCCAATGTTGGATATTTATCAGACGGCACGATATATCCCGCATAGCGCAAATTCATAAACTGCGTGGCAACCGCAATGTCGGCAATGCTAAAACTATCGCCCGTAAAGTATTCATCGGTGCTTGCTGTCTCTAAATAGGGCAGAAGTTTTTTCTCTAATTTTGCAAAGCCAGCATCTGCCGCTTCCCAATCGGGCGGCTTACCCGCAAACACATTGAAAAATACAGGGCGAAAAACACCAAGCCCTATCGTGCCTGCAAGGTCGGTATCCGCCACTTCCTCCAGCCATAACGCACGACCATAGGCAAGCGCATCTGTTGGGTAGAGGGCGGGTGTTGGCTCTAATTTTTCAAAATAAGCGCAAATGGCGGTGCTATCATTTATCGCAAAATCCAAGCGGGCGGGGTCTGGCAGTAAAGCGGGAATGCGCATGAAGGGATTGATTTTCTCGTAATCATCCGTCCAGCCAGTGGGACCTGGGCGGGGATCATAGTCATATTCTATCCCCTTCTCGGACGCTACGATTCGTGCCTTGCGAACAAAGGGGGATAAGGGGTTTCCTAATAATTTCATAGCGGTCTCCTATATTTGTGCTAGAGTTTAGCGCATGGATACTATTTTTGAAAGTAATTTTATCACTATGAGCAGAAGCCAACCTCGTGCGACGCATATCGCCGTGCGAGACGGACGCATTCTCGCCGTCGGGGGTAAAAAGGATATTGCCGCATGGCAAAAGGCTTGGGGGGAAATGCCCATCAATCAAGATTTCGCCAAGCAATTTATTTGTCCGGGTTTTATTGAAGGGCATAGCCACTTAATGGAAGGGTTGCTCTGGGATTATACCTATGTCGGATTCTATGATCGCATGGGCCCCGATGGGGTAATCCATAAAGGATTGAAAACCATAGATGAAGTGCTGGAACGTTTGCGCGAAGCGCAGAAAAATGTTGCCGATAAATCTGCGCCAGTGATTGCCTGGGGGCTAGACCCGATTTATTTCGACCGCCGTATGATGGCAGAAGATTTAGATAGTGTCAGTGATGCGTGTCCGATTATTGTGCTGCATGCGTCTTTGCATATTCTGAATACGAACTCTATGTTGATTGAAAAATCAGGGGCGGAGGCGAGTAATAACCCCGACATCCTACGCCGTGATGCACAGGGGCGTATCACAGGGGAGTTTCTGGGGCAAATCGGTATGTTTATGGCGATGCGTGTGGCGGGGGTTAATCTTTTTGGCGATAGTGTTGCGCCACAAGCCTTGTCTAACTTTGCCAATGTCGCAAAACGCGCAGGGGTGACAACCGCTACCGACCTCGCCAATTCCCTAAAAGATGAAGAGATTGTCGCCTTAAAAGAAATGACACAAGACCCAGATTATCCGCTTCGCTTGGTGATTGCCTTGCATGGCAACCCCCTATCTGCGGAGGATACGGTGGCGCGAATGCAAGAAGTGCAACCCCAAAGCACAGACAAATTACGTATGTCGCTTATTAAACTTGTGGCTGATGGATCTATTCAAGGCTTTACGGCACGGGTCGCATGGCCTGGTTATTTCAACGGCGCCGAAAATGGGCTGTGGTATATTGAACCCGCTATTTTGGAAGAGAAACTAATCGCTTTCACAAAAGCAGGTTTGCAAACACACATCCACACCAATGGAGACGAAACGATTGAAGCCGCCCTCAATGCCATAGAAAATGCTTTACGCATTGCCCCATGGCGCGACCATCGCCATACTTTGCAACATTGTCAGATGGCTAATCGTGCGCATTATAAACGTATGTCCCAATTGGGTGTCGGGGTTAATCTGTTTAGCAATCACATATATTATTGGGGCGATGCCCATATCAATATCACAATGGGTAGCGAACGCGCCGCACGAATTGATGATGCTGGCGGGGCATTGGCAGAAAATGTGCCGCTCGCCATGCACTCTGATGCGCCGATTACCGCCCTCGCCCCCCTATTTACCGCATGGTGTGCCGTAGAGCGCAAAACATCGGGCGGCGAAACTTTGGGCGGGGAAGCAGAAGCCATCTCCCCCCAAGAAGCACTGGAAGCCATCACATTAGGCGCGGCATATTCCTTGAAACTAGATAAAGAACTCGGCAGTTTGGAAGTCGGTAAATGGGCAGACTTCGCTATTTTGGATAAAGATCCATTAGCAATCGCCCCCGCCAAAATAAAAGATGTTAAAGTGCTAGGCACTGCCCTTGCGGGCAAACTATTTTTGAACGAAAAATAAATGGTGCCGCTCACCATTATTGCGGGGTTTTTAGGCGCAGGGAAAACAAGCCTGCTCAATCATATTTTAACACATAATAAGCGCCGCCGCATTACCGCTTTGGTAAATGATTTCGGGGCATTGAGTATTGATGCAGAACTCATCGCCGCACAAGAAGCAAACCAAATCACGCTAGCGAATGGCTGTGTGTGTTGTTCCATCAATGATGATTTAGCAGTGGGGCTGGCGCAAGCCCTAGACGCATCGCCCGCGCCCGACCATATTATTATAGAGGCAAGTGGTGTTGCCGACCCTGCCCGTATTGCTTTATTTGCCGATGTTGATAGTGCCTTGCGATTAGATGGCATTATCACTTTGGTTGATGCTGCCGCCCATTTTATCCATGCGCGTGATACCTATCTTGCCGATACTTATAGGCGACAAATAATGTGCGGGGATTTCTTTTTGATTAACAAAACGGATTTGATTACAGGCGACACATTACAAAAAGTGCAAGATGATTTGCGCCAATTGCGCCCCGACACGCCACAGGTGGCAATACAATATGGCGTGTATGAGTGCGAGGCATTATTGGGATTTCAAAAAAATGATTCTCCCCCATTTGTGCCATCACCCTCTCTATCCTCTCTATCCTCTGTGCCACTGACACAAAAAGAACATGGGCTGGTGCATTGGTCTGCCCATTTACCCGCTATAGCGCGCGCGGAAATACAAGATAAGTTGCAACGCTTGGCACCCCATTTGCTTCGTGCCAAAGCCATATTACAAGATGGGGCGGGGGCTTATGTTATCCATTATGCGGGGGGGCGCATTGATATTATAGATTATGACGGCAAGCCAAGCGGACACTTTTCTATCATTGGCAAACCCGCTATGGGGGCGCCAGACGAATTAGCCAAACATTTTATGCGCCAAAATTAGGGATGCGCTTAAATCTTTTAATCGCGAAATGAAGAATCGTGTCTATCTAGTTTCCGCAATAGCGCCGGCCATGCCAAACCATCAATGCCCGGCGTGAATAAAGACTTTGATTGCGAGGCGACCATATCCATCGCTTCTTGTGAAGGCATATTGGGCGTGCCCGATAATGTACGCACCTGATAGGTGCAAGCGCGTTCAAGGAAATAGATTCCCATAAACGCCAATCCACAAGTGTCACCCACCGCTAATGTGCCATGATTACGCAATAGCATAAGTTTTTTGTCGCCTATATCTTTCACCAAGCGTTCGCGTTCATCTAGGTTGAGCGCCACACCTTCATAATTATGATAGGCAAGATTGCCCGACACCAACATTGCCGTTTGCGATAATGGCAGCAACCCATCTTTTTGCGAAGAAACCGCAACACCATCATTCGTGTGTAAATGTAAAACACAATGCGCATCTTCACGCGCACTATGAATCGCACTATGGATTGTGAAACCTGCCGGATTTACAAAATACGGACTATCCATAACGATATTGCCTTCAAGGTCTATCTTCACCAAAGAGGAAGCCGTGATTTCTTCAAACAACATGCCATAAGGATTAATTAAAAAGTGATGCTCTGGACCCGGCACACGAACAGAAATATGCGTGAATATCATATCATCCCAACCATGCATAGCGACCAAGCGATATGTCGCCGCCAAATCAACCCGCAATTGCCATTCTTCGGCACTGACCAAATTCTTCACTGATTCAATTTTCTCTGCTGCAGACATTTTTTCCTCCATTAGATGAGATGGTTAAATCTGCCCACACTATAGAAAGGGGGGCGGATTTTGTCAAACGCCAGAACCCGCAATAATTTCATCCAAAGCCTTATGCCAGACTTTGCGCTTGTGCTGTCGCCAAGCCTCTGATTTTTCAGGGGAAAATTGGGCACAAGCCGTATAAGTCGCCGTGATATCCGCCACACTCTTGAATATGCCCAAATGCAAAAATGCCAACATCGCAACACCCAAAGCCGTCGTCTCGGTTATGCGGGGGCGGTCTATCGGGCAAGCGCATATATCTGCCAAATTCTGACAGAGCCAATCATTCTCTGCCGCCCCACCATCAACACGCAAATGTAAATCCTCTAACGATAGTCCCTGTGATTTCATATCACGCATCAGTGCCACCAATAAATCATCAGTCTGGTGTGAAATGGCTTCCAATGCGGCGCGAACAATATCGGCTTTGCTGGTGCTGTGATTCATATTAACCAATGCCGCCCGTGCATGAGGCTGCCAATGCGGCGCCCCAAGCCCTGTGAAAGCCGGAATACATATCACATCAGATTTCGCATTTGCCGCCGCCGCTAACGATTGCGTTTCGTCCGAAGAGTCTATCAATTGCAAACCATCGCGCAACCAATGGATTATCGCCCCCGCCATAAATATACTGCCCTCTAACGCATAAGCCGTCTCGCCACCAAAGCGATAGGCAATCGTCGTCAATAAACGATTCTGCGAAAGCACCGCTTGCGACCCTGTATGCGCTAGTAAAAAACACCCTGTGCCATAAGTGGATTTAACCATAGCGGGCGCAAAACACGCTTGCCCTAATGCCGCCGCTTGCTGGTCGCCCGCCATCGCACATATCGGGATACACATCCCTATCGCTTGCTCTGTGCTTGTGCCGAAGTCGGCAATGTTATCTGCCACCTGCGGCAACAAAGAAGGAGGGATGTTGAACAGACGCAATAAATCATCATCCCATTCGTGCGTGTGGATATTAAATAAGCCCGTGCGTGCCGCATTGGTGATGTCGGTGATATGTGCCGCCTCTTTTTCCCCACCAGATGTCAAATTGAAAAGCAACCAACACTCTATCGTGCCAAACATTAACGCCCCCGCCTCTGCCCTAGCGCGCGCATTGGGGACATTATCCAAAATCCAAGAAAGTTTGCTCATAGAAAAATAGGGGTCAAGCAATAACCCTGTCTTCGCCCGAAACATATCTTCATGCGCGGGGCGCAAGGCATCGCACATATCTGCTGTGCGTCTGTCTTGCCAGACTATCGCATTATATATGGGGGTTCCTGTTTTCCTATCCCAGACCACGAGAGTCTCTCGCTGGTTGGCTATCGCTAATCCGATGACCGCATCACCCTGCTCTTTTATGGTCGCCAACACCGCCCGACAAGTGGATTGGGTCGTCTGCCATATCGCTTCGGCATCGTGCTCTACCCAGCCATCTTGCGGGAAATGCTGCTGGAATTCCTGCTGGGAAGCCCCACACACCCGCCCCGACGCCGCAAACGCCAATGCGCGTGATGAAGTCGTGCCTTGATCTAAGCTTATAATTACCTCTGCCATAAACACAATATAAGCTAATGTCTAAAAAAATAATATATGCTAAAGGGAAGTTATGACAAATAAACAAAACCCTCGCCTCGCCTTCGTGGCAGCAGAAACAGACGAAGCCATTGCCGCCAAAGCCGCTTTGGAAAATCGCTATGGGACAATCGCTTTAGATGAAGCCGATGTCATTGTCGCTTTGGGCGGTGATGGCGTAATGCTGCATACCTTGCACCAGTTCATGGATAACGGCACACCCATATTCGGTATGCAACAAGGCTCTATCGGGTTTTTGATGAACCACTTTGAGGAAGAAAACCTGCCCACACGGATTAACAATGCGAAAATGTCTCATCTGCATCCGCTAAAGATGCAAGCGCGTGATGCGGCGGGTAAAACACATACTGCGTTAGCGATAAATGAAGTTTCGCTATTGCGACAAACAGCGCAAGCCGCAAAACTCGCTATCAGTGTTGATGATAAACCACGCCTGCAAGAGTTAATCTGTGATGGCGTGTTGTTAGCCACCCCTGCTGGCAGCACCGCCTATAATCTTTCTGCGCATGGCGCGATATTGCCGATTGATGCTTCATTGTTGGCACTAACCCCGATTTCTGCTTTTCGTCCGCGTCGCTGGCGGGGGGCTTTGTTGTCTGAAACTGCCATCGTCAATATCAAAACACTAGAAGCCGATAAACGACCCGTCAGTGCCGTTGCCGACCATAGCGAAGTGCGTGATATTGTAGAAGTCACTATTCGCCAAGATAAATCGCGGGTGCTGCGTATGCTATTTGATAGCGATCACAGCCTTGAAGAACGAGTATTGGCAGAGCAGTTTGCGCCTTAAAAATTAGAAACTCAAATTAGAGACCGCGCGTGACATCCTCTCGGGGGTCGCCATACCCCGCATTGGCTTGAATACGCAAATACACCTTATCGCCATCTTTCTCTATAAATGGTTGCACGGTCACCACATCACCACACGCCGCTATCGCCGCTTCAACATCTGCCGCCTGTGCCAGTTTTTGGATATTCATACGAGTCGGGAAAATAATCGTTCTCGTTCCCGCCTCAGCATCTGCCAATGCCGTGCGTGGCGTTATCCAAACACTATCCACACTCTCAGAACCATCGTGGATGCCGATATGATCTTGCGGGGCACGGATTAAGAAAAAATGTGTGTCAAAACGTTTCTTCATCATCTCTGGTGTTTTCCAATGCCCAAAATGTGCCAACGCATCAACGGCAAAATCTAACTGCGCTTCACGCGCGAAATCTAACATACACGCATCGCGGTTATTAAATCTATCACGCCAAGACTCTAGCGCTTGCACTTGTGCCGCTGTGATGAACGCATTTGCGCCTCGTTTGCGGGCTAGTAAAATGCCACACTCCTCATACGATTCACGAACCCCCGCCACACGAAAAGCAAGTTCATCATCCGATAGGTTTTGCGCTTGCGGACAATAATCACGCAAGCCCGCATCAAAATCACCCGCATCAACCTTGCCACCCGGAAAAACCAAAGCCCCTGACGCAAAATCTATCTCGTGATGGCGCACCACCATAAACACCTCCACCCCTGAAGGGGTATCGCGCACTATCAAAACGGTCGCTGCGGGAATAAATTTATCACTCATATCGCTATCCTTTTCATCTGTTCACTGCCACCTTAAGGCGCGGTAATAAAAATGCAAGCCCTGCCGCAAACGCTATATAAATAATCGCCGCACCAGACAATATCGTAAAGTCAAAATATGCCAATACATAACCAAACACTATGGGTGCCGCCGCCGTAGAAAATATGCCCACCATGCTTATCATAGAACGAATAGACCCCAAATGCTTCGTGCCAAATAACTCTACCCATAAACCACCCGCCGCTATCGTCATCAGTTCAACATGGACACCGCATAACCCCAAATAAATTATCGGGGTGGCTGTGCCAAACATATCTTGCGGTAAAAGCAAAACCCCAAACGCGCCCGCCAAAGGAAATGCCGCAAAAGGCAAAACACGAATAGCCTGAAATCTATCAATCAGATATCCCGATAAAGGCAGCAGCACAATCTTTACAATCGCATAAAAGGCAAATGCCGTTGCCAATAGGTTTAACGACCAGCCCCGCTCCTCTGCCAGCAATACATTATTAAAAAACATCCCCGTTAAGAAAAATGGCGATGCCAAATATAATGGCAACACCAAATAAAAACGTATATCACGCAAAACATCTTTGCGCGTGGCGTGAAAAACAACATTGATTTCTGGGGGGCTGGTGTCTGGTGTTGTGTTTGCTGTGGTATCTCGTGGGGGCTCAAACTTTGCCAGATAAACGATAATCGGTAAAAGCAAAAGCACCGCGCCCGCAAATAATATCCAGTTTTGTTGCCACCCCGCCCAGACAAGCAAGGCTGTCGCCATAAAGGGAAACACACTCTCGCAACTGGCATAACCCAATTGCACAACCGATAAAGACCGCCCCCGATAACCACTATAAGCACGACTAATAGCCGTCGTTGCCGTATGCGCCGTTAGCCCTTGCCCGAAATGACGCAACATAAATAGGGCTATCGCTAATGTCAGTAGGCTCTGGGAAAAACCCATCGCCAGACACGACAAAGCCAATGCCACCACAACCAACCCCGCAACACGCGAAGCAGACCATTTATCTATGAACTGCCCTGTATATAAAAGCGCAAGCGAACTGAGCAATGTCATCGCGGAATATAAATTGGAAAACCCAATATCGCTAAGCCCGAAATAAGTTTGCATATCCATCCGATATAAAGCGATAAAATAAGTCTGCCCGAAATTTCCAATCCCCATAAGCAAAAACCCAAAGAGCAAGAAACGATAATTCTGCGCAATGAAAGAGGATGTTGAAAGTGCTGGTGTGGGCTGTGTCATGGGGGCGGAGCATAATGTGCCGCCCCCGAATAGGCAATTGCTTTTACGCTTATTTTCAGTATATTTGAGCCGAACAAAGGGAGGCTTTTATGCTTGAAGGAATTAAAGTTATTGAAATGGCAACCTACATTGCCGCCCCTGCCGCAGGGGGTGTGATGGCAGATTGGGGGGCGGATGTTATCAAAATAGAACCGCTAGCAGGGTGTCCGATGCGGCAATTCTTTGCGACAGCGATGACCGATGACTATCCTGATAATCCGGTTTTCTCGCTTGATAATCGGGGCAAGAAAGCCGTTGCCATTAACACATCCACCCCCGAAGGGGCGGCGTTGGTGCGAAAAATGATAGTGGATGCCGATGTATTCATCACCAATCTACGCCCGACACAATTAGAAAAACAAGGGCTGGATTTTGATAGCCTCCATAAAATTAACCCGAAAATGGTTTATGCCAGTGTCACAGGATTCGGACTAGAGGGAGACGAAAAAGATAAACCCGGATTTGATACTGCCGCCTTCTGGGCGAAATCTGGCATTGGCTGGATGATGACTCCCAAAGGCTCCGCCCCTATGCCGTTGCGCGTGGCAGTGGGCGACCACATTACAGGACTAGCAACGACAAGCGGTATCCTCGCCGCCTTGTTGAAAGCACAAAAAAGCGGGGAAGGAATCCTCGTGGATAGTTCATTGGTGCGATCGGGGGCTTATGTTGTCGGCTCCGACTTTAGCACTTATATGCGCTATGGGCGGGTCGCACGATCGCGCCCCCGCGAAGCCGCCATCGTTCCCACCAGCAACTTCTTCCTTACCAAAGACGAACACTGGCTATTCATGAACTCTCGCCCAGGCGAACCCGATTGGGATAATATCCTACGCGCGACAGGGCTGGAACACTTGAACGAAGACGAACGCTTCGCATCTTTTCGCAAACGTCGCAAACATGTGGAGGAACTTGTCTCGCTCTTTGATGAAGCCTTCGCCTCACGCACCCTAGCAGAATGGGGCGACCGCCTTAATGCGGAAGGCATCATCTGGTCTGCCGTGCAA
>VSKW01013588.1_pt1 | contig 11325 bp, 14 predicted proteins | sample 4798611 | NCBI WGS metagenome assembly VSKW01 (sample SAMN12179536, study PRJNA552185) | sponge metagenome | biome: deep-sea hydrothermal plumes; feature: spots directly above weak diffusing fluid; material: sea water; isolation source: sponge from the Crane site of a hydrothermal vent ...
AGGGAATATCTCTCCAAGGAGAGCCTGTATGTAATTTCCATAATATAGCAGATATAACATGTCGATCATTTTTCCATCGATGACATTGATTTTTTTTCATAATTATTTGTATTTTTTCCCATAGAATATCAGTTAAAAAATATCTAATCATAAGTTACTACTCTTTTTTTAAAAAAAGAGTGTCGTGTATTTTAAAATAAAAAGCAATCTGAAAATCATTTATAGGTTGCTTTTTTGAGCTATAAAAAAGGCTTTGCTGCTGAACTTCACAATTGAGAAGGCAAAATCCAGGCATCTGATTTAAAATTGATCGACTAGATTAAAATATTTTAGACGTATTTCGATTCGTTTTGATAAGCTAGCTAGGCATTTTAAAGCGATGATTTATATTGCGCGTTCTATTATTTGGGTGAATTCAAAATGAGGACACGCCCTAAACAGTCGAACACCTAATGAAGTGATGCGAGAAATAGAAAAATCTTTAGATGTTGCATTTCACGACAGGAAAGTCAACCTATCAAAAAGAATGAAATAAGATCTATTATTGTCTTTTTTTATAGAATCTTGCCCTCAGGATTTGTATATTATTTTTTGCATGCAGCATACTATCTTACTGCAAAGGTTTTGATCTATCCTATAAATCAAGATAATTTGATTGAATCCTTCCATTGTCTTAGTTTTGCAAAAACTTCAACTGATGTTAAACGGTCTTGATGATTTGACAAAACACGACACATTACGTTTTTTTCTCTTGTACGTAAAAAAGGGTTAATTTGTTTTTCTTGAGCTATCGTTGAAGGCAAAGATGGCAATCCTTGCAATCTTTTTTGCTTTATAATTTCAACATAGGCTCTCAATACAAGATTATTTGGTTCAACTAATTGTGCAAATTTTAAGTTAGCTAATGTATATTCATGTGCACAATATACTTCAGTATGATCAGGCAAAGCTTCAATTGTCTCTAAAGAACGCAACATCATCTCAGCATCACCTTCAAATAATTTGCCACATCCTCCAGAAAATAAAGTATCTCCTACAAAAACAAAAGGGGTTTTAGATTGATTATTATAATAAGCGATATGATCTAAAGTATGGCCAGGTACTTTTAAAATCTGCATTTTTAAATCAGGCAGTTGAATATAGTCTTCAGAATCTATTGTATGTGTAAATAATTTATTTTTTGAAGCCATAGGGCCATATATTTTGATATGTTTCGCCCAATTCAGTAACTCAGGTAATCCTTGTGTATGATCAGCATGATGATGCGTAATCAAAACACCTTTTAATTTTAAATGATATTTTTCACAATACTCAATAACAGGCTTTGCTTCACCAGGATCAATAATATAGATGCCGCGACATCCTTCAAAATGTATAACCCAAATATAATTATCAATTAATGCAGGAATTGGTTTAATGTGTATGATGTCATCCATAGTCATTCCTTTCTATCTAAATGCGTTATTTTCATGCTTACACTCATTATACTCACGCTCATGCAGATGATCATTGACTGTAAAATACAATAGGATGAGTACACTCATATCTTGCTAAATAATCATTATCTTGTTACAGTGGAATGAATTTATTTTGCCATTTTTTATGATGATATCATGGAAATTTTATTTTTAATATGAGAGACCGATGTTAGATCAGACCATATTTATTTTTACAGATGGGGCTTGCAGCGGAAACCCAGGACCAGGAGGTTGGGGTGTTCTTATTAAAACCAATCAAGATGAAAAAACACTCAATGGTGGTGCTGAATATACAACAAATAATCAAATGGAATTGCAAGCAGCGATTGAAGGGCTTCGCAGCTTACAGAAACCTTCTCAAGTTGTCCTTACAACTGACTCCAACTATTTACGTCAAGGCATTACACAATGGATTGATACTTGGCAAAAAAATAACTGGTTAACCGCATCAAAAAATCCTGTCAAAAATAAAACATTATGGCTTGAACTATTACAAGAAAAAATCAAACATGATATTACTTGGCGATGGGTGAAAGGTCATTCTGGACACCCTGAAAATGATCGTGCAGACGCATTAGCACGACAAGCTATTTTACAATTAATGAAATAAAGATCATGTCGAGACTCATTTTTTTAGATACGGAAACAACCGGCTTAAAACCTCAAGAGAATAGATTAATTGAAATTGGATGCGTTGAGGTGATTGATCGAGAATCAACTGGCCAGCATTATCATACGTATCTCAATCCAAAGCAACCTGTCAGCGCAGGCGCCTTTTCTGTTCATGGCTTATCAAATGAATTTTTAAACGATAAACCATTATTTCATGATGTTGTGCATGATTTTTTAGCTTTTATTCAATCAGCAGAAGTTATCATTCATAATGCACCTTTTGATACAGGTTTTATCAATATGGAATTAAAACGCCTAGAAAAAAACCATAAAACACTAGAAAAATATTGCACTATCACTGATAGTTTAGCTGAAGCTAGAAAAAAACATCGTGGCCAAAAAAATACACTCGATGCGTTATGCGACCGTTATCATGTCAATCGCAATGAACGCACTTTTCATGGTGCCTTATTAGATGCTCAACTGCTTTCTGATATGTACTTAAATATGACAGGAGGGCAAGTTAGTTTTATTTTAGATGAAGCACAAGAAGAACCAGTGTTTACTCAAAAAAACTGTTTCAATACATCTGAAAAAAGACAAGTAACCCCTGTTTTATACGCAAAAGAAACTGAATTAGAGCAACATCAAGCTATGTTGTCACGTATTGAGACACGATCTGGAAAACCAAGCCTTTGGACTACTTTACACAACACACAAGATACTCAATAATTCAGTATCGATCTCTTCGGTAATGATTGTAAAACAGCACGTCCATTTCTTATAGTAGCCCATTTCCTTTTATTTGAGATAACTCTTGCTCTACTAATTGTCAATACACCTGTTTCACCAGATAAAATCATATTTTCATTCTGAAAATAATGAGGTAAATTTTTCAAAACTAAAGCAATATCCATCCCAAAAGCATATAAGCTTAAAGTATCAAATGTATGCGTATGGAAATCTGGAATAGCCTGTTTTAATAAATTCATTTGACTGGATAACCTTAATTGCCAAGGTGCTGCTAAAAAATATAACCCATTTAAATCTTGTTGTTTTTCAAAAATACCTAAAGATACAGAAGATAAACCAATAAAAGGTAAATCAAAAACAAAGTAATAACGCAATAAAGGAATAATTTGACTTAATAATTGAGCATTTGCTTGAAAAAAAAGACAATCAATGTCTTGTCGATAACGCAAATTATATCGCAACGTATGGCCTAAATATTTCTCTAGTGCAGAGCATCTTGATTGACTTTCTTTCAAAAATAAAGCATCTAAAGTCATTAGCGTTAAATTATCAAGCATGTCACAGGATTTAAAAAAAATAAAATCATGATTGCATGCAGTCCATTTCGTTGTAAATTGATTTTTAATCCGTTTACCAAAATCATTTTCATAATGTATCATGCCAGGATATTGATATCCTAATTGATCTAAAGATTCGACAATTACATTAATTTCAGATTCAACTGGCAATGCAAATTGAAATAAAAAAGCAGATTTATGATTCGGTGTGCATTTATTTAATAATAGCCAGGGTATTCGTCGATTTATGTATAGCTTAGCTTGCTTGACTTCTTCTCGACCCAAAGGACCAATGCAACAATCTGCTCCGGAATGAAGAGCTTTCGTAATGGCCGTTTTAACACCTAAAGCATGTGTATCAAAAATATTGACCACAAACTCTTCAACATGATGATAATAACTAGCTAAAAATCCTCGCATAACAGCATATCCTGCTGAAGCTAAAGGACCCGATAATGGTAACAATAATGCTATTTTTTTTATCTCAATTTCTGTTACTGTTTGCTTTTTTGACTCATACTCAGCAAAAGCGATACAAGTCATGCATATCATGGAAACTAATAATCCTCTCCAGATTTTCATCTTAATATGCTTTACGATAAAAAAAATCACAGTACAATAAACCATATTTTATATCACATAGGATACATTTAAAAAGATTGACACTATCTACTGTTAAAAAAATACAGCATGAAAATGGAAAATGAATCTATGCCATTCGACGACTCTCTTCAAAAATACAAAAAGAGTATAACATAAGCACTAAATGAAAAAAATGATTCTATCATAAAAGCAGAGACTGTCACGAATTTTGTGTAATATAGATAATAATGTCGCTGTTACAATAAAAATCAGGGTTAATTTATAAATGGCTTCTCCAGCATATTGCGATAAAATAGATGTTTTTAATTGATTTCTTGTTAAAGAAAAGCCATGAGAAAATCTTTTCGATTGGCTCATGTCAAGCAGTATCAGCGCATGAAAAATTCAAATAAAAAGTTAAAAACTGACCTAGATTACTTAATATGAGATATTGAAAGAAAAATGAAAGGAACAGAAAAAGCATCTTATTTTCAAGAAGCATTAACAATAGTCAAGCGTTTGTTACAACAAGAACGAAAAGATAAAAATAAACTATACAGCTTGCATGAGCCAGAAGTCATCTAAAGAAAAAACTCGCAAGACGAAGCGCAATTGAACAAAAAATTGACCATAATTTACGATTATTGCTTGCTTGGACAGACCCCTCATGGTTTTTGTTGTGCCTGAATTTTTTCACAAATAAAAATTGATTTATTCAGAATCGACTATCTATCGTGATCGAATGACAAGAATCTATTGCTCCAACTAAAAAGACTGATTGTTACAGCTAAAAAGAGCTATTGTTATAATGAATATTAACGATTGATTTAAATATATTTATTATTAAAATATGAGTATTTCTAAATTTTCAAAAGAACTCTTTGTTTTATCAGTAGATTCTTGAGGATTAGAATTATCAAAAAAAATTAATTAAGACTCATGATAGCAATCCGTTAACAAAAGAATTCATTCTATCTCATTTAGGTACTTGGAAGTTTTTAAATCTGAAGAAATATATTGCCAAATTTAGACTCGCTTCAGCAATACTGTCCAAATTATCCTACTGTTAAAACAAAAGAAAACATCTGGATGTGCTAAATTAACTAAATTTGCTTCTGAAAATTTTACAAGCGCATTATTTTATAATCAATAAATGATTATAATGAACTTATTTATCACAATATTTTCTCCTTTTAGTACGATGCAAACTATCTCTTGAAATCCTAATAGGGTATTTTTTAAATTCTTTTACTGTTGCATTAATAGAATCATACTGTAATAGTAAGATATTAATTTGAGATCTTGTTTTTTCAGTTAAGTTTTGATAAGCCATGTTACTCTATTTTTTATAGATAAAAAAAGTTACACGCATTATTATCATTTGACTTCTTTTTTTGCTATAGAAGCTATAGAAGATAAAGAATAATAAATAACATAAAAAATACTCATTACACTCTTTTATTTTAAAAAAATCACGTTATACGAGTCATTCGAAAAAAGATGCTGAATTATTTTTTTATTAATTCCTGTGGTTCTTTATGATTTGATGATATCCATCTTGACACTTAATATTCATTGATCATAGTCTTTCATATCTTAAAAATTGAAATAAAAGGTACATGAAGTATAAAAAAATATCTAAAAATGCATGTCTAGGACTTTGCATTATAGGGACTGCTTTATTATCCACTCAATCCATTTCAAGCGACAAACCGTTTTCTGATTTCAGCGCTGTGATGAAAGAATCTTTAGATCAATCTGCCGGTCCTGTGATTAAATATCCAGACATTGTCAATCAAGATTGGGAACCTTGGTTTTTTGATCAAATAAAATATGTAAATAGACAAGCGGCTTTATCTGCTGGGATCGGCTTAGGTTTAGCTGCCTTTGCAGGGCCTGTAACAGTTGCTGTAACGACAAACATTGCAGCAGGAGTGGCTGCTACAATGGGCGCAAAAATGGCGCTCAATTGTATTACTAGCACGGTACTACCTCAAAAAATTCAAAAAGACTATCAAACCTTTATTGCCTTAATGACCAGTATGGGTGCAGGTATCACTGCTTCAGGAGCTTCTAATATTGCAGGCTCTACCGAGTGCTTTAGGTTCACATATAGGATACGGTGGAACTGAAATGCTGACAGAAGAAATTGAGAAAACAACAGGGTATAGCAGCTAGCATTACTGGAGGTATCCTGGGTGCTAATACTGCAAGAAGCATAACTGCAACAATAGACAGAATTGGCTTTCCTGGAGGTTTTGCGCAAGAAGACTCAATTCTAGAACCTGGAATGAGTGGTTCTGGAATGAGTGGTTCTGGAATTGAGTCAACTGAAGCTGGAACTGAGCTAACTGAAGCTGGAACAGGCGGGTCTGATGATGTAATAACCATTACTCCACCAACAGTTGCACTCGTTGCAGGAGTAGTAATAATCATTGCTATACCAATAACTGTACTCGTTACAGCAATAGTAATAGGAGTTCCTCTTACTAGGGCGTGTCCTCAATCTGAAAATCATATATAAGTTGCTTTTTTTGGGCTATAAAAAAGACCTTGCTGCTGCACTTTACAATTGAGAAGGCAAAATCAAAACATTTGATTTAAAATTGATTGGCTAGATTAAAATATTTTAGACGTATTTCGATTCGTTTTAATAAGCTAGCCAGGCATTTTAAATGCGATGATTTATATTATGTGTGCTATTATTTGGGTGAATTCAAAATAAGGACATGCTCTAAACACAATGACTTAAATAAGTGTAGCACGATAGAGTTATCGTGCATTGCATTTTAATGAATAGTCAATTATTTTTAAGTATTTGATTTTATTTTACACCGTCGCTATATTCATTTTTATTGAATAAAAGATCCATTATACGATCAAGGTCATTCAATATAAAGGTGTCAATATACTCATCTAAAAATCATTTTTTTAATGATAAAGATCATCCGAACCACCTAATTCATCTAATTCATCTAATTCATCTAATTCATCTAATTCATCTAGATTTAAATGAATTAATTTAAAATAGGAGTTAATACCTTTTTGAATGCTATTACTTTTATAGCGCTTTGATTTATGTTTTTTAGATTTTTCTTCTTTTAAATTACGCCCTTCTGGCCAATCTTGATCTTGATCTTGATCTTGTGAAGTAGTAGACATACAGCAAACCTCTTTAATTACTAATATTATCACTTTTAATGTAGGATAAATTGGTAAGATTATCTTGCATATATACTAAAACTTGGTATTATTTCATGCTTGCCTGTCAAAAAAACATCTTTATACTACTGTTAATTAAAAAATAGCGATTCACGGCGTCAAAATTCATCTCCAATATGCCGTTTTCCTCTTTTCAAAGATAAAGCAATTTGTTTTTCGCGCTCTTTAAAACGCTGACGCTGATGATCATCCAGCTGGTCATAACAATATGGACAACTAATGCCTTTTTGATACGTATCCATAACCTGATCTTGCTGTGTAATAGGTGTTCTACAAGCATAACATTGATCATACTGGCCTCGTGATAAACCATGATTGACAGCCACTCGTTGATCAAAAACAAAGCATTCTCCTTGCCATAAACTGTCATCTTCTGGAATAACTTCTAAATATTTGAGGATCCCTCCTTTTAAATGATAAACTGATTCAAAGCCTTGCTTTTTTAAATAAGCAGTTGATTTTTCACAACGAATTCCTCCGGTACAAAACATAGCTATTTTTTTATGTTGTTTTCTATCTAATTTTTTTTCAACAAATTGAGGAAACTCTCTAAAATTATTGGTATTAGCTGAAATAGCACCTTGAAAAGAACCAATTTTAACTTCATAATGATTTCTTGTATCTAGAACTGTCACATTAGAATCTAATATTAACTGATTCCAATGATGCGGCTCCACATAAATACCTGCATTTTTAGCCGGATCGACATCATCTATGCCTAATGTGACAATTTCTTTTTTCAATTTCACTTTTGTTCTATAAAAAACTGGTTGATTTGAAACACTTTCTTTATATTCCAAGTTTTGAAAACGAGCATCTTGAGCAAACCATTGTTTTAACTGATCAATACTGTCTCTAGCACCACAAACAGTCCCATTCACGCCTTCTCGAGCCAGTAAGATCGTGCCTTTGATGCCTTGTTCTTTCATAAAAAATAGAAGGGGTTCATATAATCCTTTCCAATCCTCAAGTGTTGTAAACTGATATAATGAAGCTATAACCCATCCCATAACTAACCTACCTTGAACTATGATTGACTATCATGTGATGATTCAATTATTACAATCATCTTGAAAAAAATAAATATTTCAAATCATATCATATCGATCACAGTGCTTGCAAAACAAAGCGTTACCTGAATAAATATAAAAAATCATCAAAATACCTGAACTATACATTTGATATATCAATAAGATATTGATATGCCTTCTCTAGTATGACGCGCCACATCTAAATATTTTTCTATTCTTTGCATCAACTCATTGCGCATCAGGTGCGTAAAACAAAAGGTTATAGTTGATATCACAGTTTCAAACAGCTATCGAAGTTGTCAAGCATGATGATGGTGGTCTGAATAGCGTAGGCTTATCATCATTTGAAAAATTTGTTATCAACATCTTTTTTATAGTAAAAAACATCAATATATTTCATTTCCTACAATGTAGATCAACACCAATTATCAATACTTTATAGTGATTCTGAAAAACATTAGGCTAAAATGCACGATAATAGCATACAAATTACTTTATTGGCATGGTTTCAGAAGGCATTAAAAGAATTTAAGTTTTTGTTTTTTATTTTAAAAAAAACAAAAAACAAATCAATCAAATGAAATAATACAAATTTAAACATAACGTCATCATTTCGACATTATTTTTTATAATAAGAAGATACAGAAAACAAGCTTACCTATAACAATCATACAAAAATAAAAAACCTAGTTATTCCGTGAAAATCACAAAAATAGATCTATTGTAAAGGTATGGTATTATTTTTTATAGGATGCTTATATGACACGGAAAACACTTCAAATTAAATCAATACAAGCTTCAGAATTAGAAAGCTACTTAACAGTATATAATCGATATACAGGCAACATTATTGGCAATATTGGAGGCATTAGCAGCAATAGCCTAATGCTCATGACACCTTGGATGGTAGAAGTTGGTAGCATTTTTTGTTTTCAAGTCATTTTATCCAAATCGATCAATGGGCAAACTGAAATTCAATTTGATGCAAAATGTCAATGGTGCCACCCAGATCTCGATCCGCAATGTTTTGATTCAGGATACACAATGACTTGGTGTGATACACAGTTTGAAAATTTCAGATCCATATTAAAAAATTATCTCTCATTTCCTTTGGGATGGTAAAACAAGGCAGATTTTCATTGTATTTTTAGCGTTTTACAAGGTAGGCGAACAACTTCTGAATGTGCATATTTATCATGCCAGGATTGGCGTTCTACAGTAAATAATATCCAAAAAAAACCAAGCCCCATGCAGAAAAGAGAGCATAAGCTAATTAAAAATCTCAGTAAACATTGATTCCAAGTCAATACATCACCATTTTGATTTTGCACACGAATTCTCCAGGCTTGCATCCCTAGTGTTTGACCACTTTTACGCCAACACATTGCCATATAAAAAAAAACACTTATAAATAAAATAGATCCTAACCAAGGATCATAACCTATAGGTGCTTCTTGTATATTTTGTATCCAATAATGCACTATGGCATGATAGGCTGAAGTGACTATCATCAAAATAGCAAAAATAATGAAGCTATCATAACTCATAGCTAATAATCTTATGCTGAAAGAAGCTCTTAATAAATTTTGATATTGTATAGACATATCCTATAATCTCACTCATGTTGACACACAGAAAAACTTGATTAACTGATGCATACTCATCATACGATCAGTCAAAAGCATGCTTTATTTGTGATGTTTATCATGTCATCTTTTCTGTGTCAAGCGTACCTTATATCCAAAATATATCGAAAAAAATAAGATATTAATTGACTGGAATCATTTCAAATTCCACCTTGCTCACACCACATTCAGGGCAACACCAATCTTCTGAAATGGACTCCCAAGAGGTGCCGGGATCAATCCCTTCATCAGGAAAACCTAAGGCTTCATCATAGATAAAATTACAAACAGTACAGCGCCATTTTTTCATCATTTATTTACCCATGTTTATCTTATTAAAAAGTGAATTACAATCAATTATTCAAGATTGAAAGGAAATCATAAAGGATTGCAAGAGTTTAGTCGATATTAAAAAGATACATTTTGTGATATTTCATGATATTTTGTCAATGTGATTACATATTGACATTCAATCTGTTCCTTCGTACGATACGCTAAGATTGTGTTACACCCGTCCTTCTTGATATTTCAAAATGTTTATATGATATTGAAACAATATAAAATATTAATTGAGTAGACACATGACAACATATATAGGCAATCATGCATATACTATAATTTCTTTTAATCACAACATACAGCATCAATATATGACTTTTCTATACCCTGGCACTTTTGATCCTATTACAAAAGGGCATTATGATATCATTCAAAAAGCCAGCCAATGCTTCCCTCATATCACCATTGCTGTTGCAAATAATCCTAAAAAAAAAACATGCTTCACACTGAAAGAACGCATGGAATTTGTTCAATTGGCAGTAAAACACTTAAAGCATATCCAAGTCATTGGATTTAGTAATTTATTAATTGATTGTGCCATGGAATATCAAGCTCAAGGGATATTAAGAGGCATTAGAACGATGTCAGACTTTGAGTACGAAATGCAAATGGCTAATATCAATCGCCAATTAAACCCAAAAATAGAAAGCATTCTCTTCATGTCATCACCTCAATATACAGGAATATCTTCTTCATTAGTCAAAGAAATTGCTTCATTAGGTGGTGATATTTCTCATTTTTTATTACCTGAAATTGCAAGTGCTTTAATAAAAAAATGGCCCATTCAACCATGAAGTGCAACACCTAAAGGTTTTTCTATTCCTCGCATAACTTCGTTAGGTGTTCGATAGTTTAACACTTTTCTAGGTCTATTATTGAGTGCTTTTTGAATCACTAAAATCTCATCATTTTCTATGCCTATAAACTCTGTTTTCTTTGGCAGATATTGACGAGATAATCCATTGGTATGCTCATTCAAACCTCTTTCCCAAGAAGCATAAGGTGTAGCAAAACAACATTGTATTTTCAATGCTTTAGAAAAGACTTCATGCTGATAGAATTCTTTTCCATTATCAAAAGTAATCGTTTGTCTATATTTAAGCGGTATCTTTTTAAACACTTAACA
>VSKW01000300.1_pt1 | contig 11307 bp, 10 predicted proteins | sample 4798611 | NCBI WGS metagenome assembly VSKW01 (sample SAMN12179536, study PRJNA552185) | sponge metagenome | biome: deep-sea hydrothermal plumes; feature: spots directly above weak diffusing fluid; material: sea water; isolation source: sponge from the Crane site of a hydrothermal vent ...
GTCTACATATGTAAAGTCTACACTAGTTAAGTCTGCATTAGTAAAGTCTGCATTAGTTAAGTCTGCCCCTTCTAAATTTGCACATTCTAAGTTTGCGTAACTTAAGTCTGCACTGCTTAAGTTTGCATTTTTGAAGTTTACATTAGTTAAGTCTGCACCTCTTAAGTCTGCAAATCTTAAGTTTGCATTTTTGAAGTTTGCAAATTTTAAGATTGCATTTTCTAAGTTTGCATTTTGTAAGTCTGCACTGCTTAAGTTTACACCTTCTAAGTCTGCACCTATTAAGTTTGCACTTCTTAAGTTTGCGTCTTCTAAGCTGATATGATTTTTTATACAATATTCTACTAAAAACTTGGCTGTATGATTGTTTTTTTCATCTTTAATGTCTGTGCTATCTATTATAAGCTGTTCCTTGTTATTTAAGATCTTCATTGTTTCCCCTTGTTATATCAAGCTTTGTTGCTCGATATATAAATACTATATATTAATCTAAACTAATAGATAGTTGGACTGTAGTATTTACATTGTGTATTCGTATGAATTGTGATTGATGTTGGAATTGAATTGGAATTGAATTGGAATTGAATTGGAATTTTGCTGGAATTTCTATTGGAATTTCTCTGGAGTTCTGGAGTTGAGTTGATGTTTAGTTGAAGGTCTGTAGATGTTAAGGGGGGGGAGTGGAGTTGCGGGGGCGGGGGGAGAGACTAACCCCCTCCATTTGAAAAAAAAAACAAAAAAAAGCTACCCCTTAAAAACAAAACAACATACACTGTTCTAATAAATCACAAGGAGCATCCATAAGTGTTTAATTACAGCGAGTTAGATTTAGTATTAAAGTACAACAACAAACTAGTCTGCGATAAGTACCAGCTAAAGTGGAACGATGAGTCACCTACCATACCAAACAAAACATCAGGCACCACATCAGCTAACACATCAGACACCACATCACCCACCATACCAAAAACCCTAACCAACAAGAATGTAGTATTCGACCATATATGCACGGGTGTTGCCAGTGGCAGCAGTATATCTGAGCAGTTAGATAATTTAAAGGTAGTTAGTTACGACAGTTTTTTGGAGTTTGTGGCATCTGACCCTATGTTAGAGGCTACGATTAAGAAGTACGAGTCTCACCGTAGGAGTAAGTTACTCGATGAGTTAAATAGGTTAGTTAGGTTATCGAAGAACGCCAAGAAAGTTGAGTTAGATGATTTGAAGGCTAAGATTGGTTTAATTAAGGTAAGTTTGGATATAATGGAGCGTGAGAACGGTGACGGGGATAGTGATAAGGGTTTCAGTATAGAATTTTTTAAGCCTGAGAGTTGTTTAGTTGGCAGTGATAGTGGATGGGGTTTGCCGAAGATTGAGGATATTAGGGATTTTTTTGATAAGAATGATAAGTCTGGGTTGAGTGTTTTTTATAAAGAGGTATTAACCGAAGAGTTAGAGGATTTAGATTTAGATGTTTAAGTTAGATTACAGGCCGAAGTTATTGCAGTATTATTGGGCATTAAGAATGCGTAGGTTTAACGCGTTGATATGTCACAGGCAGTTGGGTAAGTCGGTATTTGGTATATTTTGGTTAGTTGTTAGGTTATTATTTACGACCCATAAGCATCCTGTGGGTGTTGTGGCCAGTAAGACGGTACAGCAGGTTTATAAGAATATATTTATTCACATGAACCGTATGTGTAGGTTTATTCCGAAGAAGTATTATCGTGCGAATAAGACCGATATGATGATTTTCATAAAGAGGCCATTCGCAGATGATGAGATAATTATATATTTTATTGGTGCAGAGAGTGAGGACAGTAACCGTGGTGATTATGCGGACGCTATTTTAGTGGATGAGGCGGCTTTTTTAAAAGAGAGTTATGTGGATAAGATTTTAATGCCGAAGTTAAAGACGCGTAAGGGTTCGATATTGTTAATTAGTACGCTGAATGGTGCGAATTGGTTTTGGAAGAGGTGTAAGCAGTGGTATTTGCGTTATAAATCAGGCGATGATTTATTTTTTGTGCATGAGATTAATGTAAATGAGTCCTGCGATAGTACACGAGAAGAGATTGATATTGAGAGGAAGACGAAATCGGAGCGTGCGTTTAGGGCTGAGAGTTTAAATGACCCGTACGCGAGTATTAAGGGTAAGATATTTCAGAGAGAGGTTAGTTATTTATATGACCAGGGATGTATACGGAAGATATTTTTTAATCCGACGCTGCCAGTGTTTACGCTGTGGGATTTTGGTATAGGCCGGAAATGTGTTTGTATAGTGGGTCAGGTGTCATCAGAGGGTAATTATAATGTAATAGATTATTTTGATGGAGGAGCTGGCGGTGGTACCCTGGATGTAGCCCGTAAGTTGAAAAGTTCTGGATATGGTCCGTATGTTAAAGATTTTTTTCTGCCTTGGGATAATATTATGACCTCGAGTCAGCGAAAAGAGACCCACGATGATGTTATAAGAGAGATATTTAAGAAGGCCCCTGTGAAATTCCATATAGCACGCAGGTTTTCGTCGAAAGCATTAAGGATAGATAAAAGTCGAGAATTTATTTATAAGATTAGGTTTAATAAAGAAAATTGTGGTAATTTAATTAAAAATCTGACACACTTTTCGTATGAGGAAGATAGTAGCGGTAGTTTGACCGAGGTTCCTGTGGATAATGAGTATGCTGATACATCTGACGCTATTACTCTGTTAGGTTCGTATGGTAGTGGTGGTATTGAGAAAAAAATGCATTTACAGTTGAATGGAATGTGTAATAATATTTATAAAGAGCGTAATCGCAAAGTTCAGCTGAGGTTGAAAAGAAAAAGGAGATAGTATGCCGAGAACGAATCGTCGTGGTCAGGTTATTAAAACACCGTTAGAAGAACAGGCTAATGGTAATTTTTTAAATGAAACAGCATTAGAGCGGCGTACGAGAACCGACAGAGAAGCTGTTGTTGCGAAGAGAGTTCGTCGTGGCCAGAGTGTTGAGACGCGTAAAGAGCAGAAGGATAGAATTGATGGTACGACTGAAACGAAATTAGAAGAGCAGTTAAGAGTTCGTAGTGAGTTTAAAACTGGTTTATTGTATTCGTTAAGAGGTAGGGTTTCGAATACCGATTACGGTGTGGCTAAGAAAAGGTTTTCACAGATTGGCTCTCGGATAGATAGGTCTCTGAACTCAGAAGATTTAACGGAGTATGATAGTGCTGTTAAGGAGTTTTCGGATTTTAGAAAATCGACTCAGGAACAGTTTAATAGTAGTTCGTATTTGTCTGGGCAGTATGATAAATTTCAAAGTATATCTCAGACCAGCGGACGGCTTGGTAATTTAAATCGAGATTCATACGCACAGAGTGTTGACAGGTCTGCATTAAGTAGCTCTAATGGCAATATATTTTCCAGTAGAAAAACATTAGGTGGGTCTTTATAGTTATGATTAAAATGGATTTAGCAACTTACATTCAGAGAGAATATGACCAGAGCGTACTTGATAAACTGGCTAACGAAGAGGTTACCACTGAAATTAGTCGCTATGTTGATATAGATAATAATAAAAAGAGCCAGACCGTTTTAGGTCCTAGTACTAAGCTTGGAAATTCTTCTGACAATGGTTACACGAACTTAAGATTAAATGACAAATCTGTTTTAGATTATAAAGATATTTTAATTTCCCATTTCAAGAGTTTTTTATTTCCATTGTCAAGAACATGGATTGCATTAACCACTGGTGACGATAAAATAGATACGAAGTCTGATGTTAAAGAATATTTAAAAGACTCAGCTACTAGAGTTATTCAATCGATTATGACATCGAATTTTCCCAGCGAGATAACCCCTGCGTTAAGTGATTGTGTTGATTATGGTTTAGGATGTTTATTATTGCAGGACAATGATGACGGAATACATTTTAAATACATTCCATTTAATGCGTATTATTTTGGTGAAGATTATAAAGGTAAAGTTGTTCGTTCGTTTGTTACATATAATTATAAACCATATCAGTTAGCTGGTTTATTTGACGATGAATATTTAATGAAGTTTGAATTTACAGAGGGTTCTTATGAGTTAGTTCATTTTGTAATTAAAAAAGATTTTTTAAACAAAATGCACTTTGAGGGTAAGGAAGTAAAAGGTAATAAAGATTTTGTTTCTGGTTATTATATAAAAGATTTAAAAACTAAAAGTGGAGAGCCATTTTTACACATAGATACGAAGGGTTATAATGAAATGCCATATCTTCGTTTTAGGTGGCGTAAGTTTACCGATATTTATGGAGTAGGAATTGGTCACAAAGCTGTTGTTCCTGCTAGGATTATTAATCAGGTTACAGATGATGTTTTAGATGGTGTGGAAAAAATTGTTAACCCATCGTTTTTATTTAACGACGATTCGTTTATAGACCAATTCACTAACGAGATAATGAGTGGTACATATTTGTTTTCAGACTCTGGAAGAAGTGGAGAGTTAGCTCAGAATTTATTTAAAGATATTAAGTTACCGTATGGTTTTGAAGCACGAGACAGGTTTGATTCTCAGATGGATAAAATGTATTTCTCTGGACAGTTTCAGAATACAAAAAATGCTGAGCAGAGTGCAACTGAAATTCAGGACATTCGTAACCAGAGAAACAGAACTCTAGGTCCTCATGTGTTAACGATTACTAATGATTTAATTAACCCTATGATTGACAGGGTGTTTAGAGTTTTAAGTGAAAAAAATAAACTAGATGATGCACCAGATACTCTGAAAAATAATAAAATGCTTATGGTTAAGTATGAGTCTCAATTAAATGACAGTGCTGGACAACAGGAGCTAGTTGATTTACAGAGTGCTATACAGGTATCTATTCCGTTTATTGAATTAAACAGACGGGCTGGTGCTAGAATTAATAGTGATGACGCTATCCAGAAAGTGTTTAAAGTTTTAAATCAGTCTGATATATTAAACAACGATGAGAGAGTTAAAGAAGTACATGACAGAATGTCAGAAGACGAACAGAAACAGCAAAATATTGTAGAAGAGCAAGAGAGAAGTAAGTCTGCAAAAGACCAATCAGTCGCTCTAAAAAACATTAAGGAATAATATATGAAAAGCTTTGGTATTTTCAACAGATTGTTGAAGAAGAAAACTGCGTATTCTGATTTTTTTAAAAGCCCAGAGGGTGAAATTATTTTAAAAGATTTATATCGTTTTTGTAAGGTTAATATAACCACAAGAGAAGTTAAAGATAAGGATTTCGACAGCGGTAGGAGAGAGGTGTATTATTACCTATTAGGTATGATGCATTCTGATTTATCTGCGTTGGAGGATAAGTTAATTCAGTCACGAGTGTTAGACCAAAAACGAAAACAAAAAGGAGAGTAGTATGATAGAGAGTACGCAACCAGAAGGAACAGTTACACCGGTTACACCAGCTGAACCTATTGTAGAGGATAGTTATAAGAAAATGTTAAGTTCGATACCTGAGGATATAAGGTCCAACGCATTGGAATCTAAGTATGACTCATTCGAATCTTTTTATAAAGGGGCTGTTAACGCTCAGGCTATGTTAGGTGGTGAGAAAGTACCAGTTGTTTCAAAAGACGCTAAGGGCGAAGATATAGTTTCTGCTAACAGAAAATTAAACGGCATTCCAGATTTAAATGAATACTCACTTAGTAAGCCAGAAGGTATTGGTGTTGAACAGTTTGAAGCATTAAAGAAAAGTTTTCATGACAATGGAATTGCACAGTTCCAAGCTAATCAGATTTTATTAGGTTTAGATACATTGCGTTCAAACTCTATTGAGAGTGAACAAAATCAGGGTCGCAAAACATTAGATAATTGGCAGGACTCATTCCGTTTAAAGTATCAGGATAACCTGCACGGAGCAGAAGTTGCTGTAACAAGAGCTGTTTCTAAAGAGGGTATAGATTTAAAAGATGCTCTTGGAGATTTAATAAACAATCCTGCTGTAAAAACTTTATTAGTTAATTACGGAAAAACTTTAGGTGAAAGTGAATTTGCTGGTGGTGATTTTAGAGCTGGCCAGAATTTAGCTACCGTTCAGGATAGAATAAATATGCACACAAAAACTATGTCTGAGAGCGTAGGTAATGCTAAAGCATTTAAAGAGGCACAGTTTGAACTGACTAAAGCCTTGAAAGATAAAGCTATATTGGTTAAAAATTCTGCTAGTAGGTAAACTAGGCTTGACAGAATTACTCTATTAGGTATCCTTTCTTTAAGGATACCTGAGTCGCTTTACCCAGCCCTTTTTATTTTTAAGCCCATTAAATTAATGGATACCTTATTTAAAGCAATGAGAACGATTAAGTAAGTAAGTAAATTTAAAAAGGAGGTTAGTTTGTCTACACCACAACTAAATCTATTAGAAGAGAGCTTTTCTAGCCAAGTATATTCTTTGGCTCAGCAAGAGGGTTCTCGTTTGTTAAAACATGTAACTCAGGGAACTCAGGAATCCCAAACAGATTATTTTCCAAGAATATCTTCTGTTAACACTGTTTCGAAATCTCGGACTTTCGCTGATACACCAGAACATCAAATTGATAGTTCAATGAGGGGTGTTTCAACCAATGTTCGTCATTTAAATACGCCTATTTTAACTAAGGACATGGCAGAGGCTACAAGCTCTTTACCATCAAGTTATTTACAACAGGCTATGATGTCTCACGGTCGTCAATATGATATTGATATTTTGGGACAGTTAATTGGTAATGCCATTGTGCGTTCATCTAACTCAGAAGGTAATTATGCACAGAGCAATGAGGCTATGTCTAAGAAGAACAGAATTGCTGTTTTAAACGCAGGAGCAACAAGTCTTAATGGATTAGCACTTGATGTATTCCCAGCGTTAAACTATCATTTCGACTCTTTAAAAATTGCTGATAGCAAAAAAGTAATTGCTGGTACTGTTGGTGGACTTTATTCTTTATTTAAAGATACTAAGTTTATTAACAACGATTATTTTAAAAAGATGTTATTAGAAGATGCTGTAGTAGAAATGCAAGGGCCTTTAGGGTTCACTATTGTTAAGCTATTACCAGATGTTGTTTTAGATACTTCTAGGTCTATTTATGTAAATAAATCTACAAGCCAAATTGAAGCTTCAGCAGGTTCTGGAAACTTAACTGTAGCAGCAGAAAGTTATGACCGTTTGGTTGTATTTTGTAAAACTGGCTTTAGATACAATCTTCAAACCAGCCAAAATCTTACTAAGATTGACCGTCGTAAAGATAAGTCTTACGACTGGCAAGTTTACACCAGAACAGCTGGTGGCGGCGTAAGAATGGAAGAAGATAAAGTACTTGAGTTATTTATCAAAAGACCTTCTGTTTCATTTAAAGGATTAGGCTCCGAAGTATAAGATGTCTAATTTTTATAGCAAAATTCATATTGCTAATCTTGCCCTGGCCCGTCTAGGGCAAGATACAATCGCTTCTTTCGAAGACGATACAAAAATTGCAAACCAATTAAGTGCAGTTTACCCAATAATCAAAGCGGATTTATTATCAAGCAGCCCATGGGCATTTGCAACCGTAGACGAATTGTTAGTTAAAGTTCCTAAAGACTCGCGTAAATTTGTTGATTTTAAATATCAGTATATCCTTCCAAAAGGTTTTTTGAGATTTTTAAAGTATAGAGTCGGTACAGATACTAGTGAATTTTTAAATTTAGATAAAGATAAATATAAGGTGGCAGAACATCACCTGTATTGTAATATAGATAATATTGTGTTGATGTACATTAAAGATGTTGATATTGCGACTTACGCAAGTTCATTTGGTTTAGCTCTAGCAAATATGTTAAGCGAGTGGTTAATGCCACAGTTTGGAACATTCTCAGAAGCTAGTAGAAAACTTGAAATGCAAAAATCAAGAATTACAGAGCAGAGAGCAAAGTCTCAAGACTCACAAACAAACAGAAATACGACAGGAAGAAAAAGACAACGATATGGATATTTATAAATGGGTAAAAAATTTGTATTCACTCAGTCTAATTTCTCGTTAGGTCAGGTATCTAAAGATTACGATACTGGCATTAGCGAACAGGTAAACTCTAAGGCTTGCTTAGAGGCAAAAAATTGTATTATAGATAATGGAACAAGTACTAGAAAACGGCCTGGAACACGACTTATTAAAGATATAGTTTTAAAATTTCGTAGAGTTGATTCTGGTAACTTGCATACATTTGATTTTACAGATGAGTTTTTTACTTTAGATAAGAGTAGTGATAATTTTTTAAAAGATTCAGATGATGTTAAAGTATTGCGTCTACTTAATAAAACAATTTTAATTTGTAAGTTTGGTATTTTCGAAGAAAAACAAGATAGTACATTTGTACATATTTTACCAGAACAATCATTAAATATTGGAGATTTTTTTCCATCTGGCCCTTATTATATTTCTAGAGGTGTAAGGCGTATTCATGGAAATAATGGTTCGTCAAAAAACGAGTCGCCTAAGTTTAGTGCAATCGAGAACACAAGTAACGGTCTTAATTTTATTTCAACAGATGATAGTCCAGAATATTTTACAGGAGACCCTTTTGATGAGTCTGTACAGCAAAGGCGTGTAGATGCTATTTATTTTCCCCTTAGTAGGAAAGACCTGCTTTTAATGAAAGTAACAAATGCTGACGGAGTTGCTTATATACATTACGACAGGGATAAACCTCCTATCATGATTTCTAAATCTATTAAACCACTTTTTGACCCAGGTTTAGACGAAGACACTTTTTCGTGTTTTGGTTTGTTTCATTTTATGACTTATGTTTTGCTGCGTTCAAATAAACAGTTCGGATTTACAAAACATGGTACTATTGTTAATAGTCAAAATTTTATTGATTTTTATAAAAACTCTCTTCCATTCACAGCAACACAAGGTTTGAACAATAGATTTTTCACAATGTCTAGGGGTAGTAATAATGGTGTTATAAATATTAATATTGACGAAGACTCTATTACCTCACAACTTGTTCTTGGAAAAGCTTTACTAGTTAATATAGGAACTTTTCGTATTATATTATACCCACACACTATTGGTGATACTTCTGGAGTTTACCATTATTACTTAATTACACCAGACGAAACTCTTAATGTTAGAGAAAGTCAGTTAACAATTTTTAAAGAGGATGGAACTTTAAAAGATGGTTTAAGACCACTGTTTTATGTTTGTGATTGGGCTAGAGGTAGTTATCCTACAGGTATTTCTTCGGACTCAGGTAGAACTCATTTCTTTTTAGGTAACACTGTGTGGTCAAGTTCTACTAGACACTCTGCTGAGTTTTTCAGTTACGACGAAGTGATAGATACAAATAGACAGTTGCCAAATAATGCTAAAAAAAGAAATTATTCAGAAATAGAAATAGATGAGTCTATACAGTATGTGGTACGAACAAACGAACTGTTGATTTTTACTGATAGACAAATTTATCAAAATAGAGGTGATTTACCTACTCCAACAAAGTTTTCAGAGGTTTCAAATATCGATACATCAAGTGCTACACCTATTGTTTTAGACTCCAGTGTTTTTTGTATTAACACAAATGGTGATTTGATTAGAATTTTTTACAACTTCAACGAGAGTGCTTTTACAGAGTCTAATTTATCTAAAAAGCTAAGGTTTAATGGTTTGCCATCTTTTACAAAAATTTTACATCACGCTAAATTATATAGTTATATATTTTTACTAGGAATAGATAAGAGAATATATTGTGCTTATTACACTCCTGAAAACAAAACTATGTCGTGGTCTTATTTTGATATTAAAGTTAAGGATTTTCATATTAAAAATAATGGTAGGTTGGAGATAGTTAGTGTTGATAATAAAATTCTTCAACTACCTATTAGTTATACCCCGAATAGGGTTTATTTGGACATAGCTAAAACATACTTTATTTTTGATGAACTTAATATTAATAAAGATTCTATTGAGGCTGAAATTAATAAAGATTACGCTGGTGTTGAAGATTTAGTTTGTTATTCAGGGAGTAATGTTAATGATTTATATCCTTTAGTCTGGGATAGTAGTACTTCTAGTTTTTCTGGATTTCCATCTTTTCCAAGGTTTTTAACTGTTGGATTAAAGTATTCTTACAAAGTAAAGCTTATGACATTGTCAACGATTGATAGTGATGGTAATGCTATTAACAAGCAGAATAGAATTGATAGCATACAGTTAAGAATGCACGATAGTTATAACCCTAAAGTTGATGTAAACGGAACTTCAATATCTCCTAAGGTTGTTGTTGGTGATATAAAAAAACCAGTTAATTTTATTGATTTAGAAAGTTTTAATGTTAATAATAAGAATATAGAAATTGAAATTAGTCATGATGACCCTAGCTACTTTAAACTACTAGGGTTAACTGTCAGAGGAAATGTGGAGGATTAAATGATTGGTGCATTAGTAGCTTTAAGTGTAGCTTCTGGAGTCTTCGGATTTCTATCTTCTCAGAATAAGGCTGAGTCCGAATCTGACCGTTTACGCGAGCAGGCACGGCTTAAGGAGTTACAGTCTAAAGAGCTTCTTAGGAAGCAGGTTCAAGATACAGCACTTGTAAGAAAGCGTGGTGCTGAACATTTTGCACAAGAAGAACTTGCAGTTAGCTTAGGTGGTATTGACACTAGCAGTGGTAGTAGTTTAGTAGACCTTGCTAATATTCAAGCTTCAATAGAGGAAGAAGAGTTTAGAATCAGGGATGATTATTTATATAAATCAAATACAGCATCAGGGGAAGCTCGCTCATTAAATCAGAGTGCTTCTGACCTAGTTTCACCTACGGCTAATTTATTCAGAGCTTTAAATGCAGGGGTACAAACTGCAACAACTTATTTTGACCCATTAACCAGCGAAGAGGAATAGGGTAATGCCAATAATTAAAAATTTCAGACAATCATTAAATAGTCCGAGTGTTCGCAGTGGTTCTGTAGCACCGAATACAAAGGCTCAGGTTGCAGGAGAGGCTCAGAGTGTTTTTCAGCAAATAAACCAAGCATCTAACCAGTGGATACAAACAGTTAGAAAAAATGAAGCACATAATAGGTCTAGTAATAATATAGGACTTATGAAAGAGGAGATAGCAAACCGTGAAGCTGAGCTTGAGAAAACTTCTGATGGAAGAATTGCTGATATTAATAGGTTGGCAGAGTTCGCAAGAAAGACTAAGGAAAAATACAGTGCTTTATCAAAGAGTAGGCAAGAACACGCTATGTTTGAACCAAACGCAGACAGGTATGTTTCTGGTAAAATTGCAAGTTTCACAGTATCTAATACAAAATTAGCTGTAAGAGAATTTATAGAAGA
>VSKW01011202.1_pt1 | contig 11307 bp, 9 predicted proteins | sample 4798611 | NCBI WGS metagenome assembly VSKW01 (sample SAMN12179536, study PRJNA552185) | sponge metagenome | biome: deep-sea hydrothermal plumes; feature: spots directly above weak diffusing fluid; material: sea water; isolation source: sponge from the Crane site of a hydrothermal vent ...
AAAGACCTATATTAGAATTGGGGGGTGATGATTATAATAGTTTTGCTTCTACTACAACTAGCTCAAGAGCATTGCCTCTTTCAAATCATACCCGATTAATTTTTCCAGCAGGATCATTAGAAGAGAGTATTGGTTGTACGCCAAGATTAGGAGATATTCCTTTTAGAACTTGTGTCGATTCGACTTCATCAGACTCAACTTTCAGTTATCAATATGCAACAAATGCACCTGAATTTTATAATAAAATACATGATGGATGCTGTCTTTCAGTTCAAAGTGATTCAAGAGCAATATGTGGCTATGATGATAATCCACGCATCGATTTAACCTATCCTGATGGCATTCCGGCTGGAAATATTACTGAACAAGATTTCACTGCTAGTTTTTTTTAGAATACAAAGAATGGAAGGCGAGCTGTTCATTTAAGTGATTCTGAAAATACTTATATTATAAGAGAAAGCGACAGTGGTACGCTGATTTGTTTAATGCCAGCAAGCAGCTTAGTTAACTCAAGCTTATCTTCAACCTGTTTTAATCCGAAATCAGCTAGAAAATATAATACTTTTACTTCATTAGAAGATTTACAGTCCATTTATTCTGAAAACCCTTGTGGTGAGCCAACAACTGAAAATAGCACTGTAGCTTTACAGGTTACAACTAGCAATATAGATCAGAATAATATTGGAAAGAATATAGGGATTTCATTTCGGATTACAGTAGCAGCTCTAGTAGTCTGGGGCGGAATGGTCTTTGGTATTCTGCCTTTTTAAGTGTGAAGTGCAACAGTAAGGCATTTCCTATAGCTAAAAAAAAGCAGTCAAATGCTAATAATTCGTGTAACTTCTTTTTACCAACAAAAGAAGGAGAATTACATGTCTTATCAACACTTTACTGCAGAAGAAAGATCTCAAATTTACATCTTGAGACCTTTGCAATAAGCAGTTCAATAAATAATTTATGTATTTTTTTATTCAAACAACACATAAATTATTTCATTTTTTAAACTATTTTAATAAAAAAGATCATATCAGGAGTTTTTGTTGTCTTATTGCAAAGATCTCATCTTATTGTCAAAGCATTATTCTATTAATACAATAGGAACAGCATTGAAAAGATCGCCTTCTACCATTGCAAGAGAGATTCTCCGTCATACTAAAGGTAGATAATATTGTTATCAACAAACTCATCAGTTAGCGCAAGAAAGGCGATTAAAAGCAAGCAGAAAACCTTATAAGTGCTCCCTAGTATGATGAAATATATTGATATTTTGATCAAAAAAATGGAGTCCTGATCAAATCTCAGAACGAGTGAGATTAGAAAATAGATAGTTGATTTTACGTTTTTTAAAAAATAATTTAAACAACTGAATTATAGATATTGAGATGAAAAAATTCAGGAACGACAAAAAGCCATGATATCCAAGCAATCAATCATCGTAAATGATGCCCAACTCCGCATGAAATAGCATTTATTTCATCTCCAATCCTACCTTTCAGCATATTTCTTCATCGTTTTCCTTCTGATTGCAGATAATCAATATGTGATTCTATTGCGATGCGTCTTGCGAGTTTTTTTAGACCTATTCAACCATGAAGTGCAACATCTAACAAAGTTATGCTAGAAATAGAAAAACCTTTAGCTGTTCCGCTTCTGGTTGAATGAGCCTGATTAATATTTTTCATTTACTATGATCTTTCTCTTTTTTTACATAAAAAATCAGAATACATGAAATTAAAAAAAGATTTAAATCAGAAAAAATAACAATAAAAAAATTAAAAATAATGCAACGATATGATTGATTTTAATATATTATAAGTAATGCATACAAGATTGAAAAGTGCAATAAAAAGAAGCAACAGAATAGATCAAATGCTGCTATTTTTCTAAAATACTGAATAATCCTCCCTTGAATCTATCTATTTCATCCCCATCTTTAATATTAAGGAATAAAATCATTCATCAAAATCATCTAAACATAACAATATATTGAGGTAGATTATGAAAAAAGAGGCTCATGATATAGAAGGCAAAAATATAACAGAACCCATCGAAGACATGGCGTCTCATGACACCATATCAGAGATTCAGGATAATGAATCTATTAATAGCGAATCATTGGAAGACAATGAAGACAACCTGCTTGATTTAGATTCAGAAAATGAAACAGATACAGATACAGATAATGTAGAACCTGAATTAAAATACAATCCTCAAAATGCCTTACAAATGGCTTTAGAAGCCACACAAAATGAATTAAAAAATACGAAAGATCAATTACTTAGAACTCATGCTGAAATGCAGAATATTAAACGTCGTTCTGAAAATGATCTTGAAAAAGCACATAAATTTGCTTTAGATCGATTTGTAGAATCTTTACTACCGATCATCGATAGCTTAGAACGAGGATTAATCATTGACAATGAAACATCTGACTCTGAAGAAATCCAAAAAAATAGCTCACTGACAGCGATGAAAGAAGGTATGTCATTGACTTTAAAATTATTTTTAGATACTTTAAAGAAATTTCAAGTTGAACCTATTTCTCCTGAAGGTGAGCCATTTGACCCTCAATCACACCAAGCGATGAGTCAAGTTAAAAGCGAATCTGTAGAGCCAGGATCCATTATTGAAGTATTTCAAAAAGGATATATGCTTAATAAACGATTAATTCGACCAGCAATGGTCATTGTTTCTAAATAAATACAACAATATATCAAATACATATATTAAGACTTGAAATTTCATACAAGTATACCCATATCCTAATTAAGGTTATGGATTATCAATCAACATAAGTCGTTCACAGACTATCATTGAATTAAAAAGCGAGGTATAGAATATGAGTAAAGATAACAACGCAGGGAAAGGAAAAATTATTGGGATTGACTTAGGTACCACAAATTCATGTGTTTCAGTGATAGATGGTACTTCTGTTAAAGTGATTGAAAATGCCGAAGGTGCTAGAACAACTCCTTCTATTGTAGCTTATACAAATGACGATGAAATTCTCGTCGGTATGTCTGCAAAACGTCAAGCCGTCACGAATCCTCATAATACCTTATATGCTATTAAACGTTTGATTGGCAGGCGCTTTAAAGATAAAGAAGTTCAAAAAGATATTAGCATAGCACCTTTTAAAATTATACCATCAAAAAATGGAGATGCCTGGGTTGAAGTACAAGATAAACAGTTAGCCCCACCTCAAATTTCTGCTGAAATTTTGAAAAAAATGAAAAAAACAGCAGAAGATTTTTTAGGCGCAACTGTCACAGAAGCTGTTGTGACAGTCCCTGCCTATTTTAACGATTCTCAACGTCAAGCAACCAAAGATGCTGGGCGCATTGCCGGTTTAGATGTCAAGCGCATTATTAATGAGCCGACTGCTGCAGCTTTAGCTTATGGATTAGATAAAAAAATAGGAGATCAAACCATTGTTGTTTATGATTTAGGGGGTGGAACATTTGATATTTCTATTATAGAAATTGCAGATGTTGATGGAGAACATCAATTTGAAGTATTAGCAACGAATGGAGATACTTTTTTAGGCGGTGAAGATTTTGATTTACGCTTAATTAATTATCTTGTTGATGAATTTAAAAAAGAACAATCTATTAATCTAAAAGGTGATCCTTTAGCCATACAGCGTTTAAAAGAAGCCGCTGAAAAAGCTAAAATTGAATTATCTTCTTCTAGTCAAACTGATATCAATTTACCTTATATTACAGCAGACGCAACAGGTCCTAAGCATTTAAATATTAAATTAACACGCGCTAAATTAGAATCTTTAGTAGAAGATTTAGTAAAAAAATCGCTAGATCCTTGTCAAATTGCTTTAAAAGATGCTGATTTATCGATTTCAGACATTGACGAAGTTATTTTAGTCGGTGGCCAAACACGGATGCCTTTGGTAAAAGACACCGTTTCTAAATTTTTCAACAAAGAAATTAAACATGATGTTAACCCTGATGAAGCAGTTGCCATGGGTGCTGCCATTCAAGGTAGTGTTTTATCAGGTGATAGAACAGATGTTTTATTACTAGATGTCACACCATTAACCTTAGGTATTGAAACCTTAGGCTCTGTTATGACGCCTTTGATTGAAAAAAATACAACGATTCCAACTAAAAAGTCTCAAGTATTTTCAACAGCAGATGATAATCAAGTTGCAGTCACAATTCATGTATTACAAGGTGAACGAAAAAGATCTGCAGATAATAAATCTTTAGGACAATTTAATTTAACTGACATTCCACCTGCTTCACGCGGTATGCCGCAAATTGAAGTCAGCTTTGATTTAGATGCAAATGGCATTTTAAATGTATCAGCTAAAGATAAAGCAAGCGGAAAAGAGCAATCAATTACTATTCAAGCTTCTTCAGGTTTGAGTGATGCAGATGTTGATCAAATGATTCAAGATGCTGAAGCCAATGCTGAGGAAGACAAAAAATTTGAAGCTTTAGCGCAAGCTCGCAATACAGCCGATAATTTAATACATGCTGCTAAAAAAACACTGGATGATGCAAAAGACAATGCTTCAGATGAAGAAAAAACATCTATTAACAATGCAATCTCTGATTTAGAAGCGGTCTTAAAAGAGAATGATCAGGCTCAAATAGAAGAGAAAACAAAAGTATTAAGCGACGCCAGTTCAGCCTTAGCGCAAAAATCATATGCTAATCCTTCTGACGAACAACCTCAACCTGAATCATCAGAAAAAGCACAAGATGATAATGTTGTTGATGCGGAATTTGAGGAAGTAAAGGATGAAAAAAAATCGTAACTTAAACGGAATAGGTATACTATAAATTAATATAGTCTACCCAGCCGTTCCACAAGAATTAAACAAAGAATACATTATTATGGCCAAACGTGATTATTATAACATATTAGGCATCTCTAAAAATGCCTCTGATAAAGAAATTAAACAAGCTTATCGCCGAATGGCCATGAAATATCATCCTGATCGCAATAAGAATGATGACAATGCTGAGGCGGCTTTTAAAGAAGTCAGTGAAGCATTTGAAGTCTTATCTAATGGGCAAAAGAAACAGGCCTATGATCAATTTGGTCATGATGGTTTAAACATGGGTTCCGGAGGTGGAGGAGGTCATGGAGGTGCTGGATTTGATGATCTCAGTGATATGTTTGGTGATATTTTTGGCGATATCTTTAATGGCGGAGGGGGTGGCGCTCGACACAAGCAATCTCAAAGTCATCGAGGTTCTGATTTACAATACAACTTAGAATTAGAATTAACAGAAATTTTGAGCACTGTTACAAAAAATATTACGATTCCTTCTTATAATCCTTGCAATGACTGTAAAGGATCAGGCGCTGAAAAAGGCAGTAAACCAATAGCATGCTCAACCTGTCAAGGGCATGGGCAAATTCGAGTACAACAAGGATTTTTTACAATTCAAAAACCATGTCATCATTGTCAAGGTTCTGGCACTGTTATTCAAAAACCATGTAAACCTTGTCGAGGCCAGGGTCGAACACAATCTCAAAAAACACTCTCTGTAAAAATACCAGCAGGCGTTGATTCAGATGATAGAATTCGCTTATCAGGAGAAGGTGAAGCCGGTCGATTAGGTGGTACTTCAGGTGATTTATATGTGTTAATTAAAATTAAAAAACACCCTATATTTAAACGAGATGGATCTAATTTATACTGTGAAATACCGATTTCTTTTGTAGAAGCTGCTTTAGGAAATGAAATTGAAGTCCCTACTTTAAATGGACGACTGAAATTAAAAATCCCACCAGAAACACAAACAGGTAGCTTATTTCGATTAAAAGGAAAAGGTTTATCTTCGCCACAAAATCATCATGCATCGGGTGATTTATTATGCCAAGTCATTGTTGAAATTCCTGTTAAATTATCAGATCAACAAACACAATTACTCCATGACTTTCAAAAAACTTTAAAAGGCAATACTAAACATACACCACAAAAAGAAAGTTTTTATTCACGTATTAAAAAAAACTTTTAATGCAGATCAAAAATAGATTACTCATACCATTCAAAGTGACCATATGATGCAAATTGCATTAATTGCTGCAATAGCAAATCATGCTGCCATGGGCTTTAAGAATAAATTACCATGGCACTTGCCTGATGATTTAAAACGTTTCAAAGCAATCACTTTGAATAAACCAGTCATTATGGGGCGAAAAACGTTTGATTCATTAAAGAAACCATTACAGCAGCGTTTAAATATTGTATTAAGCCGAAACACACATCCTACAACACAAGATAATATTATATACGTACCTTCTTTTGAAGAAGCCTTACAGGCAGCAAAAGCGTATTTAATACTCACATCAGAACAAGAAATTATGATTGCAGGTGGTCGTGACATTTATCATCTTACTTTACCTTTTGCTACAAAAATTTATTTCACTCACATTCATCAATCTGTGCAAGCAGATACTTATTTTCCTGACATTGATTTAAAAAACTGGCGACAAATTGAATATGAGCAACATGAAACACAAACAGATCCTATTATTCAATATGAATATATTACATGGGTCAAAAAATAAAAATTTATGTGATATTTTTTAATATATTAGCTATATTCACCCATTCCAATACTGTTAAAGTGTCTGAACGACGCATCGGATCAATCTCTAACTGCTCTAATTTCTGAACTGAAATAAAAGGCGCTAAACTATTTTTTAAAGTTTTACGCCTTAACGTAAATCCATGGCGCACTATTGTTTCAAAAACAGACAAATGATGGCAAATGACAGGAGGATTAGTATAAGGGATTAAGCGGACAACAGCTGACTCTACCTTAGGCTTTGGTTTAAATGCTTCGGATGAAACATAAAATAACTGATCAATTTGACAAAAATATTGCATCATCACGGTTAATCGACCATATTGTTTAGTCCCTGGTTTTGCAGTCAATCGATCGACAACTTCGCGTTGTAGCATAAAATGCATATCTTGAATCAAGGCTTTACTTTGAATTAAATGAAATAATACAGGCGTGCTAATATTGTAAGGTAAATTACCAATCACTCTGAAAGCTTGTTGATGATTCATTAATAATTCAAAATCATATTGTAATACATCTTTCACTATTATGTTAAAATTTGGAATATGCCCCCATTTTGACTTTAAAAGATCTGCCAAGTGATAATCAATTTCAATCACATTTAACTGCTGACAACCTGCTAATAAATGTTGCGTCAGCGCACCTTGTCCGGGCCCAATCTCTACAAGATAATCAGATTTTTTGAGCGAAAGAACTTGGATAATTTTAGAAATGACCGTAGAATCATGAAGAAAATTTTGACCGAAACGTTTTTTTGGAATAGGCTCATTCAACAACTTACCCTCATTGGGATGACACTTTTTATGATGATACGAAAGCATCATCTGATGCTTCATGCAATGATTATAGCTTATTTGGTATGCACTACCTATTGCATGACTGATTATTGAGGACATATTTAATCTTTATATCATTTATTTTGCATCGTTTATAATACAATAAAATAATGAGCAGATAATGCATAAGATTGGTTTATATATGATTATCATTCTTTATTTCTTAGGACATTATTTATTATGTGGTTTAAAAATTTAATTATTTATCAAATAGATCCTGCTTTTAAAATAACCTCACAACAATTAGAAGCGCAACTTAAGACTAAACAGTTTTCGCCTTGCGGTCAATTGCAGCCTAGTACGTTTGGCTGGATTTCTCCTATTGAAAATGGAAAAAACTTCATTCATTCAGTACAAAATTGTTTATTATTTTCAGGATGCTTAGAAGAAAAAGTATTACCACAAGGTGTAATTCGAGATGAAATGCAACGACGTATCATGAAACAGAAAGCTTCCTCAAATCAGACAACTTTCTCGAGACAAATAAAATCTAAACTGAAAGAAGAGATCATTTTTGATCTTTTACCGAAAGCTTTTACACAAAAAAAAATTGTACATGGTTATTTTGATTTGAATCAAAATTTATTAATCATTAACTCACCTAGCTCTGCTTTTGCGGACATGATGGTGTCTACATTACGAAAATCAATTGGTAGCCTACCCGTTACTTTACTTAAAGCCGCAGAATCTAGCAGCCTTCATATGACACATTGGTTAAAAAATCCAGAATATTTACCAAATAATATCATATTAGGGGATGAATGTGAGCTGTTACAACCTTACTCAAAAAGTATTGTGCATGCCCGAAATCATACTTTGAAAACAGAAGAAGTCATGCAGCACTTATCTTCAGGAAAGCAAGTCAAGAAATTAAGCATCGAGTGGCATGAAACCTTATCTTGTTTACTTGATGACCATTTTTCCATTAAACGCATTAAATTTTTTAATACTTCATTACGAGATGCACAAGATCAGACGCATTTATCATTAGCTGATAAAATAGATTTAAATTTTTCTGAAATGGTGATTATTTTAAGAGCATTTATAGCTGACTTATTAGTTGGTTTTCAAAAAACATATCCAAACAAGCCAATCATCAAAGAAATCGAAATAAAAAAAGAAGCTTTAGATTATAACGAGATATAAAAAAACCTATCTGATAAGATAGGTTTTGATTATACAAAACTGGCGGACCGGACGGGACTCGAACCCGCGACCTCCGGCGTGACAGGCCGGCATTCTAACCGACTGAACTACCGGTCCGAAGTGATATCTTGGTGGGTGGTGACGGGCTCGAACCGCCGACCCTCTGCTTGTAAGGCAGATGCTCTCCCAGCTGAGCTAACCACCCAAAACAATACAATTAGTTTTTTACGATATAACGCTGGATTTTGATCATAACATGATACAATACAAAATCAAGTATTATTTTAAAAGCTTTTTTTTAAAAAAAATAAATTATATCATAAAACAGATTGTATTGTACCCTATATTGCAAATTTTATAAAGCTTCTATACTTTTTTATTTACGTTAATGGCACATTGAGATGCATTCGAAAAAAGAGTATCAATCCATGTCTTTAGAGGAAAAATTTTTCTATGTTTTTACAAGGCAAGCTAAATTAGATTATACAGACACATTACAGGTTATCATACAGTAATATAAACAATAAACGTTTATATTATTATAGTCATGCAATCAATTCATCTTATATTTTATCATAGGATTATATGTACTATGCTAGCGACTATACACGATCATCTTTTTTTAACTCTCATTCATCATACTCAACTAACTGAAAAAATGATTGAATTAGTGCGTATTAATATACTTGATATATTATTAGAAGAAGCAACCCTTGATCAAAAAGCTTGGCAAGGCCTTGTATCTAAACAAGGCAATTTATATGAAAAATGGTTAAAACCATTAAAAGCAGATCTTGATCTATATGGAATCGATATCCTCTTACACACACAAGAACAATACAATCCCAAACTTATTGTCTTTGATATGGATTCCACTTTAATTAATTCAGAAGTGATTGATGAATTAGCTCAAGAAGCGAATGCCTTCAATGCTGTACAAGAAATAACAACACAAGCAATGTCTGGAAAATTAGACTTTAAAGCTAGTTTGCTGGCTCGTTTAAAACATTTAGAAAATTTACCTGTAGCAGCTTTAGACAAAGCTTATAATCGCATCCTACTAAATACAGGTGCTGTCACATTATTCAATACCTTAAAAATACATCACACTAAAACAGCGATTTTATCAGGTGGATTTACTTGGTTTGCAAAAAAGATTCAAAAAAAATTAGGCATTGATCATATTGTTGCAAATGAATTAGAAATCAAAAATAATCAACTGACAGGGCATTTAATAGGGCCAATTATTGACAGCGCCATGAAACAAAAAAAGCTCATTGAATTAAGCAAAAAATATGACATACCACTCTATCAAACAATGGCAGTTGGAGATGGTGCAAATGATATTCCTATGCTACAAACTGCAGGAACCGGCATTGCTTTCCACGCAAAACCAATTGTACAAAATACAACTCAGTTTGCATTAAATCATAATGATTTAGATGCTTTAAAATATATGTTTGATTATCACTAAAATATTATATTTAGATAACCTGAGACCTTTGAGACAAGCAGTTCAATGAATAATTTATGTGTTTTTTTATTCAAACAATACATAAATTAACTCATTTTTTAAACTATTTTAATAAAAAAGATCATATCAGGAGTCTTTGTTGTCTTATTGCAAAGGTCTCAACCTTTTAAAAAAGAATAAAAATGGTAAAATACGGTTATGCAATACGAAGCATATTTCATAATATTGCTGCGTGATCGATTCTAAATAAATCAATTTTTTTGAAAAAAAAATTTAGGCACGACAAAAGTTATGCTATCCAAACAAAAAGTAATCGTAAATTATGCTAAACGCCGCATAAAACAGCATTCATCTCCTCCAAGGTCTACCTTGCAACAATAGTCATTGTAGTTCATCATACCCAAATGGAATATGCTGCAGAGTATTTTTTAGATCTGCATTTGGATTATTTGTTATTTTTTCTAATTCTAAAATATCTTGCTCAATTTTGATGAGAAGAAAGATCATTTCTGTTCATAATGATAGAAACAAATCTGATATGCGATACAATAAATTTCATCTTTTTCAGTGATCAGTATTTATATGAAAATAAAATCTGCATATAAATGCTTCATTCTATTAATATTAATTCCACAATTGATTATAGTTTATCTCTTGTTTTTTAGGTTTTTCCTTAGCTTCCGGTATTTCATCTGCAGGTATGACATCGGCAGCAGTATCTTCTGAAGGGATAACCTTCGCAGGTGTTTCATTTTGCAGGTGCTTCATCTGCAGGTATGACAGCAACAGCAGTCTCTTCCGAAGGAATAACCTCCGCAAGAGTTTCAACAAAGTTGATTATATTTGGATCAATTTGTTTATTGTTATATGAAAATACATCTTGCATTATTTCTGACTGATACCAAACTGGTCCAACTGACACTAAAGAGGAAAGAGTGAAGTAATATTGCTGATTTTGAATAATAGGCGGAAAATTATTTTTTCTTTGGACAATATAAACTAACTTCTGATCTGCATTGCTGATTGAGTTGTCTTGAATAACAATGTCAGAAAAACTATTATTCTGTATCTGTGATCCTATAATATACCAACTCATAGCATCTGGAGATTCTTTAACCTCTAAAACATTCACTAATATCGTTTTATACGATAAGTTATTTTGAAATGTATCGACATTTTTAGAGGCTATAATCTCTTGCATAGACTCTAAAGAAATTCGGTTCTGAGTTAATGAGTCCGCATTTGCTACAGCCAAACTCACTACTATTATCGATGATAACCATAT
>VSKW01000351.1_pt1 | contig 11284 bp, 10 predicted proteins | sample 4798611 | NCBI WGS metagenome assembly VSKW01 (sample SAMN12179536, study PRJNA552185) | sponge metagenome | biome: deep-sea hydrothermal plumes; feature: spots directly above weak diffusing fluid; material: sea water; isolation source: sponge from the Crane site of a hydrothermal vent ...
ATCAGTAAAAGGTTTTGCAATAGACATATATTTCTCCAATCGAACAAATTTTTATAAAATCTATAATGATTCTTACTCTTATGCAACTTTTTTTGCTTTTTTTAAAAAATTTTATTTGATTGGATCTTCTAGCCAAGGAACATTCTCAGTTTCCTGCGTGAGTCGGTTCTTGTATCTGCCTCTGTAACCGCAAATAGATAAAATGCTGAGCTCTAAATACCATAAGCCAAGTTTCCAAGCTTCGTCATGAAGATCGCTAAAATCTCTTTTATCCTCCCAAGTATGATGAACCAATGAATTACGCACTTTCGCTAAAGCATCAGGAGCAGAATCAAATTTTGGTCTATAATTGTATAATTTTTCAGTCGCTATCGTAATTTCTGTTGGTATATTTAGCTTATCAAATAATTTCGTCATTCTATCGGCACTTTTTTTAATAGTCTTTAGCTCCTCTATTGTAAGGCATTTATTAGCCAAGGATTCAAGAGCCACTTGTGCCAGAATAATACCGCCCTCTTTGCTTAAATATGAGGAATTATTTGCGTTCAAATACCAATCTATCACCCTAAGTAAAATCAGGCGCCAACAATCTCTTTTGCGTGTTTTCTGCATAAAGCGGCGGTAAAACATAGGTAGCTGCTCTTTGTCAGCGGCGTCGAGCCAGCGAAACGGTCCCGACCAAGCCTCTAACGGAGCCGACCAGCCTCGCCATACAACAACGTCCTCTTTATCATAGCCAACAGGGCAAATCGGTATCGACCAGCCTCCTTTCGCGAAAGATAAAATATAACGCAGATCCTTTAAGATTTCCTCTAGCTCCTCAGCGGTAAAGTCAGAGCCGTCCTTCCGCTCAATCCCCCCCATGTGAGTCAAACGATAGCCTCCTTTCGTGCGAAGACCATGGATGATAGATCGAGTCTCTGGAAGCGAAACAAGAGTAATATGCCACTTCTCGCAAACCAAATCGAGCCGCTTTATAGAATCAGCATCTGTCTCGTCCTTAATCTCCATGAAGTTGAATAAATGAAATACCGCTCTGAAAATTAAAGCATCCTTCTTCATGTAGAAATTTGCCGAGATGTTCTCTAATCGCAGGGCAAGATGTAGCCGTCCATCGCAAATCTCAGAGTAAAACTCACCAAACGAAAGCTGGCTGTTATCACAGCCGTCTATTCGAAACTCCATTTTTTCTTTTTCTGTGGAGCTGGCTGTTTGTATCGACTCCATAGTCTGCTCATCCATGTCTCCGAAAATACACGACAACGAAATACGAGGACGACCCAATAACTCTAATGTAGCCTCGGTCGTGCCAGAATAAGTTTCACCATCGACTTTGAGCTCAATATCTAGCCTGTCAGAGCTAGGAACAAGACTAGTCTCTGCCGTAGCAAAACCTCCAAGCGGACGAATCCAAGAAATATCATTGTGCTCCATAGTTATATACTCGTTATGACAAAAAATTCTCATTATGATAGGTTGTATTTTAAAAATTGCAAGAGCTTTTAATATCGCTCGCAAGCTATTGGGGAAAATAATCGTCTAATAATAAAAATTACAATCAAATCTCTATTGACGGTTTTAGAAATCTATCTGCATCTCGATTATGTAAAGAAACGCTCAGACCATCAGGAAAATCTGCCCTGCCAACTATAATCATCACAAAGTAATCTAATGAATGTATAGATTTAAAAAAACGATCACGCACACTTTTGATATCTGTCTTCGACGGAATTGGCTTATCTTCAGGATGAGTATGCCAATCTCCAACAAAATCAAAACCCTTTTTATAATATTTCCCAATTTCTAAATTCTCTAACTGTCTATTGGGAAAGAAAAAAGACCACCCCCTCTTATCCTTCTTTTTAGGACCCGTTGCACAGCAAATTGAAAAAATATTCCTATCGCTACCTTTCCTAATATAAAGTTGCCCTCCTGCTTCTAATCCTGAATCAGAAATTTGCCTGTATTTGGAAAAATGAGATAATACACAGTCCTCTAATAGCACTGTTACACCATTCTCATAAATAAATTTCATTGCCTACATCTTGCTTGAGCACGAAGCACAATGTTCAATCTTGATAAAATCTAAAACCTCTCTAAAATATCCATAATCATTGTAGGCTTTGAATAAGTTTTCTGCTCTCTCTGTCCATTTTCCTCCTTTCTCAGTAACGCGTTCCTTTGCTCCAATCCAAGATATTAAACGTGAATGTGAAAGCTTTCCTGAAAGGATATCAACTGACATCTCAGCAATCATAGAAGAAATAGGCTGCAGTTCTATATTACCAAACGGATTAAAATCCGTGGCACAACCTGGTTCACGAAAATTCTCTTTCTTAAAATCTCGAGCCATATTAAATCTAAACTTACCTTTCGTGAAAATGCAATCTAAGCAAATTTCACCTTTGAAAATAGCTACAGAATGCCCCGCGCAAGCAAAAGACTCCGTCCATCCGTAAAGTATTGGAGGAAAATTCTCTACACTTTTTGCATAATCATTCATAGCGCTTTCTGCCTCCCAACTGCCTGTCACCATAATAACTAAGTCTGATTTTTCCAGCATATTCGTTTTGCTTTTTCCAATTCTTTCCCATTTTTTTGAAATAGCATCAATCGTAAGATGAGGAAAATCTTGATTAAGTGCTTTCTTTAGTAAATCAACTTTTTTCATTTTTTCATTATTTATTAATGAATTTGCTCCTTGCGTATGCCTGCCAATGTTTACCCATTCAAGATGATCTGAATCAATTAAATTCAGATGCCCGACGCCTGCTTGTACTAATAACCTAGCAACGGCTGAGCCAATAGCACCACATCCAACAATAGTTATTTTTTTATCAACCAAAACATTGATTCCCTCATCAGTATCGCGAGAAAGAATCCACTTAGAATCAACTCGAGCTACCGCCCTTTTTTGGTATACTTCTTTTCCTCTATAACCTCTATATACAGCAGCTTCAAAAGACATTTTACCTGGTCTAAATCCGTCGTGCAGCTTTCCATTTGATTTGCCCGATATTCTAATCCCAATCAGCACAACACCATTTTCAACATCAAAACCAATTATAATAAATATTGTAGATTCGAATGATTTCACAGCAGTTTCAAAACTCTTCAATATATCGTCATTACCAGCATTTTCTTTAATATAGTTATAAACATCATCAAAATTTTTAGGATAATCATCTGGAATTTTAAAATTAACCTTAGGCCACAAAATAAAAGCATCTACAAGTTCATTGTTTGTTTTACCAGCATTTATTAACCACTGACGGAGATCGTCCTCATTTTCTGCTATCAGCTCATTGTTCTTACACGCCTTTACTATTCTTGAATCTTTTTTTGTAACATCTAATAGCGACCAAAATGGAGCATACTTTGACTCTGCATCTCTCTGCCAATAAGCTTTAATTTCATCTTGAAAGTCATCTTGATTTTTAAACTCTAGACATTGATACACTAAATTAAGAGATGATATTGTAACTTTGTTTATATTTCTCTTAACATTATTATCATAGTTGTTAATCCTTTCCAAACACAAGTATCCATCTTCTTCAATATGAGGATACTTTAAAAATTTTGTTGCAGGAGTTATAGCTGTTTTAGCCAAACTATATGGAAATTCATTATCGAAAAATATATCCAAATCATGCATTGAGTACTCCATACATTTAGGAAATATTCTCCACCCTTTAACAACATCTCTAGCACTATATCTTTTTAATTCCATTTCTGATAAAAGCAAAGGTTCACTATAGCAATACTTCATATAGCAATATCCCGTAATATGCTCTTTCGCTTCTTCTAAAGCTAATTTGCGGTTCTCATAAGAAAAAGCTGAAATCATGCTTGCCTATTATCGCCATTTTTTCTAACACGCACATTGTTTTTACTAGACGGCTGAGCCATACCTGATTTTCCTCCTTGACTGTTGTTGCCAGGGTCTGGAAAATTGCAAAAATAATCAACTTCATTAAATACTTCACCCCAAATCTTCATCGCTTCTTCAAAAGTGCATCCCTCAAGTTCAATCAAATCATCTATTCTCTGCTTTAATTTATTTTTAAAAGACTCCATCTTGTTACTATCTTTATCTTTAGTCAACTCTTCAAAATTAAGAATTGGATGATATACTTTTGAATCCCTCACAAGACGATTATGAATTTCATAAATAGTTTTATAAAAAGATAAATCATCTCTATCTTTTTCTGCTTGATAACATTCGTCCACCAATACCGATATAATAAAACCACTGGGTGCACAATTTTTCCAACCCTCACTACTTTTAATTAAATATTTTAACAACCGCACAATTCGACGCATTTGCTTCCCATCATTAGTCGTTTCAGGACTTTTTGCTATAACAGCATTATTAAACCATTTTGTAATATCAAGAGGATCAGATTCTTTCCAATCATCCCCAGAAGCTAATTTATAATGCTCATTATAGTCATTATCCTCAATTTGCTTATATGCTGGTATATCAACATGATAACCTGCCTTATATATAACTCTAACACAATTTTTCTTTACCTTAACTTCAGCCTTACTATCTCCAAGAGCATCCTTTATCTTTTGCCTTAAAGCCGCTGGTTTTAATTCAAAACCATCTGCTTTTTTTAAATCTTCAGCTCTAAAATATATACCATCATCAATATCAAAATCATTGCCTTTAGATTGCACCATCGTATGCATCGCATACGAACCTTGGGTTCTCATTCCAATAACTTCAAGTTTGCCTACTAAGTTCTCTTTAATCTTTCCACGATTTTGATCTCGTCGATTACGCATCTCCTGCCTTATAACTTCACCTATAGTGACTTTCTCACCATGAAATTTTCGTATTTGAGTTGAACAATTTAACATAATATTTCCTTTCTATTCCTGTTAAGTTTTAATTAGCATCCAAGATTGGCATGCCAGTAAATATTTCTTTTAATATATCTACTTTTGATTCTGTTAAAGTAGGATTAGAACTTAGCACATCTATTTCAGCAGCCCTCTTACCTAACAACTTTAGAGCTATAATAGCCTTTTCATCCGCTTTATCTAACCCTATATACTTTTCCTGTTCTGGAGATGGTTTACTATCTCCTATGCGAATATACTCAATATTAGACTTAAAATGTGGTGCAATAAATTTCAATATGAACGATGTGGACGAAGCTTGAGATCCTAGCATTGTTTCAAATATCGCTCGTCCCCAATCCCAATTATTTTTCCCTCTACATGAAAAAATTGGAAAATTTGCATCCTTTTTTCTAATAACTTTCCCCATTGAATGAGCAGCCGTACCAACTGAAATAATTTGTATATCTTGTTCGCTTTTTGTTATTTCTAAAGCCTCTATTAGTCCGAGTAAACTTGGGTTATTTGCCCAAAGCCCTCCATCAGCAAAAACTTGATGGGAGCCTTTATTATCAGGATCCTCAATAACTGCTAAAGGAAAGTATGTAGGCGCCGCAGAAGTTGCTAAACATACATCAACAAGCTTATAATTATTATCTCTATTCTTACCTTCAATGTGAGGCGTTTTAAATACCCAAGCTTCTTGAGTCGCCATATTAACAGCAGGAATGCAAATAGCAATTTTACGATTATTCCACATTTGCCCAATTGTTATCTCAGAAAATTGCCTTTCTAGTGCAACTTTCAAACTTTTTCTTCGCTTCTCAGCTGCCGCAGTTGTAGGATATTTGATTTTTTTTAGAATTATAGCTGGAATTTCAAAAATTGCGTGACCATGCTCTTCATAAAAAAATATAATATCACTTGTCGAAAAACCATTTGCTAAGCCTGCAGCAAGAATTCCACCTGTGCTTGTCCCAACTATCAAATCAAACCCTTTACCCACATCAATTTTTCCTTGCTTGTCGCATATTCTTTTTGCTAGCGTATCCAGAACAACAGCAGTATGCAAGCCTCGCATCCCTCCACCGTCAAGAGCTAAAACTCGGAATGGTTTATCATTTTTCACTTACTTGGTTTCCTCTAAAAACTTTATTTTCATTACTGCAATGATTCTTATAAGAAACGCAACAATTAATTCATAATTGTTTTTATTTTATTGCGCTCGCTATTATTTTAGAGGCAGTTTGTATGTCAGCGGAGCTGGTGAAACGACCAATGCCAAGACGGATAGTTCTACGAATCTCTGCATCCGTCAAACCTAGCGCTCGCAAAACATGCGAAGGTGTGCCATCAGCGCCCGTGCAAGCCGAGGAAAACTAAAACCCTAATCGAAATAAATCAATTTATTATTTACTTTCTCTGCTATAAATGCTTATATGAGCATGTGAAATTCTAAATTAACTCATTGCAAAACAGGATATAGCTATGACAAAAAATGATAACAATAATCAAAAAACACCCTCGCCCTCTGTTTCTGTTGCTAAGGAAAATAAAAGACCTCCTGTACCAGCTCCCGACCCTACAGGAGCAAAAGAAATGGTGGTCCTCACTAGAAACATAGAAATTGATGATTCAAAAGAATAAAACTAAACCGCTAGCAATAATGCTAAACACTAAACTAATTATTAAAGCCCAAATAGAATATTCGATATTTTTTCCTAATTTAGAGCATTTGTCGCTTATGCGAGCTAACGGTACGTCCAAACTAACTGCTAACCATGCTTTAAATATATGTAAAGGTTGATTAACTAAATCTTCACTCATTATTCTTTTAGGTGACCTGCCTAAAGGAAAGTCTGGTTCAGGTAAATAACTTGTCAACACTAAATAAATTGCAATACAAGCGTTCAAAATAATATTAACTCCTAAAAAAACTAATATTTCATTGGAAAACGGAATGCTTTCAGTAGCAGATAATATTTCAATAAACTTAGTTATTGATAAAGAAACAACAATGAAAATAAAACTTATTAAAACATAAACTTTATTTTTAAGTCTTTTTAAAAAATTTGATGCACTTTCAAAATGTAAATCACTCTGAAATAAAATTAATTCAGCCTTGTCGTTATCCAAATCATCGTATATTTTTTCCGATGGTATAAATTGTTTCTCCATCTAAATCACCTTTTCTAATAAATATCTCACGCACCAATATAAACTACCCCATTTGTAAATAAATGAAAACAACAAAATTCAATTTGTTATTTTTTCCCTCATATGCTAATAAAATTCGCTAAAATTTAAATGAGCAAACTTTATTTTATAATGATTTATCTACAGATCTTTCATGACATTTAAAAGTTCTACCATTGCCGATGTATCTAACGTACAATAGCTTTCTAAAGCTTGCCACAGTATATCAATATCGCTGCCACTAATACCATCCTCCATAAAAAATCTGTATCTATTTGAAGCTTCTAGTCCAGAACTAATGTTCATACCCACATAATTCAAACCAGTGAAAGCAGGTAAAACGCACTTAATCGATGTTGAACCATTTTGAACAGGTCTATAAAGCCAACGTTCTTTAAAAGGAATCTCTAAATCAACCATGCGATCAGTAATCTGATTAATCTCGTCCTTATATTGGGGGAAATCTTGAGCCAAGCTATCGTTGCAAGACTTTTCGAAGCTCTTGTGGTAAACTATAATGCTCCCCTCTTTCCCGCACTGCCTAATAAGGTGTGCTATGAAATCTAAACGAGGATCGCTTCTATCCTTATGCAAGTATCCTGTATGATGAGGTACTCCATTTTCTACATCCTGCCTATGCACAGAAAACTGAAATGGAACTTTCTGATAAGGCCGAGTGCCATCAAATAAAGGAAAAGCAGATGCCACTGTCTCATAATCTAAAAAATAAAGAGGATATTTTAATTTCGACAGAAACTCTGAAACACTATCAAACTTAATAAACTCTTGATCTGATAAATAACATTCGAGATCAATTGACTGTTTATCCGAAAGTGAAGTATCACGAGGAAGGTCTTCGAGTTTGGGTCCATGCTGAGCAACTAGTTTGTCTGCCCTGCCCTTTGTGAACAAATCATAAATAGAGTATGTAGGAGTGTTCACCCAACAATACGGTTTATAATCGCAAACAAATGGTGTCGTACACCGCCGCTTCCCTATTGAGATGGTTGGTTCTAAGCCTGAGCTCTTTACAGCTATGAGTTCTTCTATTTTAACATTGATAGAGTCTTGCTTTTCCATAACATCACTAGAAATATCCTCATACTTAAATAGCTTATGAGGATCAATTTTTCCTTGTCGAACATAGCTTTTGTCTATGAACATCATTTTACATTTTCTAATTTTATATCCAGCGTTCTTGAAGACATGATATTGAAAAGCCATACCATCATAATGATAATCTTTTACAGAAGCTGAACTTTTCACCTCTATCATATCCCATTGGTCTGTATTTTTGACTCGATGCAAAACATCAATTCTAGAATAGCAGCCATTAGCAGGATTCATAGCCGTAGCTTCAAATATCGCATCATAGCCTTTTTCAATAAATGAATTTGTAGAGCTAATAGCGCCAATAATATCATTATAGTCATTTGTGACTTTAATAGCATTTTCAAAACACTGCTGAGCTAGTTCTCCTGCTTTTTTTCCTACATCAAACCGTTCTTGATCTTCAGGAGTTATCTCAGGCTTTAAGTCTTTCCTATTATGGTATAGCCACAAAAATTTGGGACATTGTAATCCTTTAATGTACTGCGATTTCGATATGGATGGATAAGTCATACTGCACCTTTCTAGTTATTGAATATTATTTAAAAATACAACCATTAATTCATAATTATCAACTATTTATTGCACTCGCTATTATTTTAGAGGCAGTTCGTATATCCTCTTCGCTGTTGAAACGACCGATGCCAAGACGGATAGTTCTACGAATCTCTGCATCCGACAAACCTAGCGCTCGCAAAACATGAGAAGGGGTTCCATCAGCGCTCGTGCAAGCCGAGGAAGTAGAAATAGCTAGCTCATTCTCAGTACGACAAATCAAATCAAGAGCATCTATCCTATCAAAAGTTATACTGATATTTCCAGCATGACGAAACTCCACGCTACCATTCAATGTGAAATCTACACTCTTATCAAGCAGAGAACACAAAAAAATATCACGCAACCTTTTAACACGTAATGACTCAGTAACTCTGTTGTTCTCACATAACTCAATAGCCTTCGCAAACGCAACTATCAATGCCGTAGGAAGCGTACCAGGACGAACACCATTTTGCTGCTCGCCGCCGAACATCAACGGTTTAACTCCACCCATGCCAAATGAATTAACTAACAATGCTCCAACACCCTGAGGTCCATAACGCTTATGACTAGAAATACTTACCAAATCTAAATCAGTCGCTCCTTCGTCTATATCCATATAAACACTCTGAACCATGTCCGAGTGAAAAACAACTCCACGCTTCTTACACATATCATTAATCAACATAATATCTTGCTCAACCCCAATCTCGCTGTTCGTCCCCTGAATACTAACAATAACAGTCCTATCACTTATCTTATCCTCTAAAAAATCTAAATCTAATCTGCCATCACAAAAAATAGGAACCTCTATCAATTCTAAACCATGACGCATAGAAAGCACACGTGCAACAGTTTGTACCGACTTATGCTCAATAGAAGAAATAATTATACTATCCTTATTAGAAAACTCCCTATAAAATTCAACCGTTCCTATCAATGCCAAATTATTAGCCTCCGTAGCACCAGAAGTGAAATATACTTGACCATATTCCATGCAAGACGAAAACACTCGTAAAATCATATCCGCAGACGAATTAATAGCATCCATCGCCAACCTGCCATAAAGATTATAAGAAGAATGAGGATTGCCCGAAAATTTCTCGTAAGCCTCTATCTGAACCTGCAAAACTAAAGGATCTATAAAAGTAGAAGCATGATTATCTAAATAAATCACCATCGCTACTTATGACAAACTAAACACGATTTCGAAAATCCATATAAATCCTCGTCATCAATAGGCACGTCAGGCTTTAAAGGATTCTTAATCTTTGACATCTTATCCTTAAAACGTTGCACTCGCTTCGCATAGTCAGCCTTAATCGCAAGCACACGAACAGGATCCTCTAAATCCTCTAAACTCTCTATCTGTGACCACTTGTAACCAGCCTTCTCATAAGCCTTCGCTTGCTCAAAAAGATCAGGATGCTCCTCTTTCAAACGTACCCACTCTATACGCTGCTGAAAAAAACAAAAAAAACATCCACTCCGAGAACGCCACCTGTAATAACCAGGCAAACCAAGACCAGCATCCCTCAATATATTCAAAACATCCGACTTGCCAATACCATCCTCAGCAAATGGAAAACAAGGAATGATATTATCCTTACCTCGATAACCCTCACGATCCTCATCCGCTCTAATCGCTATATAAGAATGCACTCGGTAACCAGACTCAACAAACTGACGCACCCAAGCCTCAAAAGGCTCTATCTTCATCTTCAAAGTACACCAACGAGCCTGAGGTGAGGGTAAATAATTATTATGCTGACGCAAAAAATAATCAAAATCTTTGCCGCAATTCAAACGCTCGATAGGCTTGCCTAAATAAATCTCTAGCCTATTTAAAAAATCGTAAGTCTCAGTAAGCTCCTTACCCGTGTCCGTGAAAAAATAACGCATGTCAATATGAGAATACTTCTCTTGCATGTATACAGCAAGAGCAGCAGAGTCCTTGCCTCCTGATATTCCCAAAACATGCTGAATCTTATCCATCCTTTACCTCTTTACCCTGGTTTAATAATTCTTCAACTGCAGCATCACGAAGAACCTCTATTTCACGATACCTACCATTCTCTCTTACACATATTAAAGCGTGTTCGCGACTTTGCAAGCGAATTTTTCTTTCAATCCGTAGAAACTCGTCTATATGCCCGTCAATGAAAATAATAGAGGAATTCAAAACTTGATCCGTCCACTCTTCAGGAGACCTCCCCGTTGCCATTTGGATGATTTTTTTAGTACGATTTTGCGGATCTTTGATTTGAATATGCTGAGATAACATTTTAATATCAGGCTCCGTTGCATAATTATAGACTTTTGCACTCCTTTCAATCAGCTCTCCATTTGCTTTTGCTGTGATATCTAACTGAGCGTCAATATGAGTACCAATTTTTAACAATCGTTTCAAATAATATTCGCTAATCTCTTTAACAATTCGTGGAATGTCATTCGCAGAGCAAGCCCCTTTTATATCGCTATTTAGCATTTTATTTGGATCTTCAGTATTTCGTATAGCATTTCTAAAAGCGCGCGCTTCACTGCTCAGGTTATCCGTAGTCTTTGTGCATTTTGGTAAATTATTGATAAATTG
>VSKW01020127.1_pt1 | contig 11238 bp, 10 predicted proteins | sample 4798611 | NCBI WGS metagenome assembly VSKW01 (sample SAMN12179536, study PRJNA552185) | sponge metagenome | biome: deep-sea hydrothermal plumes; feature: spots directly above weak diffusing fluid; material: sea water; isolation source: sponge from the Crane site of a hydrothermal vent ...
ATATAAATGCGTTGCTTGTTGTCGCGCGTCGGTTTCAAGCCTTTAAACTTGCGACTATCAGCACTCAAACTATAGAATTTTTTCGCTTCTTTAGCAGTCGGAATAGTCAATGACTGACCAACATAAATGGTATTGCCTGTTAAGCGATTCATTTTTTTCAAGGCACTGACGCTGGTGTGATGATGGGTTGCTATCTCACTCAAAGACTCGTTCGCACGAACTGTATGGTGTTGCCAAACAGCGCGCTCGGTCTTCGGTAATGCCGCCAGTTTTTGCTTAAAACTCGCCGCCTTGTCAATAGGAATTAATAATCTATGCGGACCTTCAGGGTCAGTTGCCCAACGATTAAAGCCTGGATTTAACAAATAAACATCCTCTATCTTGAGTTCTACTAACCTCGCAACAGTGGCTAAATCAATCTGGCTATCTAGTGCAATCTCTGCAAAATAAGGCTTTCTAGGAATAGGGGTGATATGGACATTATATCGCTTGCTGTTTTTTAAAATCTCGGCGATTGCCAATAAGCTCGGAACATAGGCTTTGGTTTCTTTTGGTAATGGTAAAGACCAAAAATCTGTTTTTTTGCCCGCCTTCTTATTCTTTTTGATCGCTCTTCTAACATTACCCTCGCCAGCATTATAAGCGGCAATGGCATGAAACCAATTACCATCAAAATACTTGTGTAAGGTTTGCAGATAATCCAAAGCGCCATCAGTCGCTGCGATAACGTCGCGCCGCCCGTCATACCACCAGTTTTGTTTCATCCCATAACGTCTGCCCGTTGCGGGAATAAATTGCCACAAGCCAGAAGCATGACTTGGTGAATAAGCAAACGGATTATAAGCACTTTCAACAATCGGCAACAAAGCCAAATCTAGCGGCATACCACGCGCTTTTAATTTAGTAACAATATGAAATAAATAAGGGCGCGCGCGCTTGGAAACGCGATCTAAATAAGACTGTTTATTGGCAAAAAAAGCAACTTTTTCTTTGACTCTAGCGCGTCCAAGATGTCGCTTAAATTGCAACTCGCTTTTGATCAATGCCCAAAGTTCCGTTTTTGCCTGTTGTTTTAACAGTCGCTCTTCTTCAGGATCAAATGGGTCGCCTAAAATATCTGCGCTAGATGGTGATTGAGTTTGATCCGATTGCGGGATAAAACTACAACCGCCGATCAGCAACACAATCAAAACAATAATGATCTGCTGTATTTTTTGCATTGCAAAATGCTAGAGATAGCAAGCAATAAGGTCAAGTATTTTATTGCAGACTTTGCGTTTTGACTATCAATCAAACACGACATCATCAAAATTGATCTTTCCAGTGCCGTAACATCGCAAAAACTGCTGTAGGGGTAGCGGGTATATTAAGTTTATTTTTGCTTGCATAATCCTTTGTCGCTTGGATTACATCGTTCTTTTCACAACGCAAAAATGGATTTGTTGCCCGTTCCAATCCCATATCAGAAGGCACGGTTGGCAAGTTGTTAGCACGCAAGCGGCGGGCATCAGCATAACGCTTGGCAAGTTCTTGATTATGAGGCTCTACTTGTCTGGCAAACTCAAGATTGGCAAGCGTGTATTCATGCCCACAGTAAAGCCGTGTTGTCGGCGATAATAATTTTAATTTTGCTAACGAGGCAACCATCTGTGCAGGCGTGCCTTCAAACAAACGACCACAACCTGCCGTGAATAACGTATCACCGCTAAACAATATCCCCGCTTCAATAGTCACCTCAGGCGGGGCGCACCTATCGTTTGCATAATACGCAATCGCGCCTTCCGTATGACCTGGCACATCTAAGACCTGCAATTCTAAATCCAATGTAGGCAAGGCAACAACATCGCCGCCGCCAACAGGGTGCGTGCTTGGTTCAACGCTTTCTGTCTTTGGGGTATAAACGGGAATAGGATATTGATTGACTAATTCTGCTATCCCGCCTACATGATCCCAATGGTGATGGGTAATCAAGATTGCAATCGGGATCACATCATGCGCTTTGATATATCGCATGACTGGGGCTGCCTCGCCAGGGTCAACAATCGCAATCGCACGATCATTTTTGAGCAACCATATATAATTGAGATGTTGTCCTAATGCGGGCAGGGGTATAATTTCTAACATGGCGTTATAATCACAATACCGCTACATTAAGTCAACGCAATTAAAATAACCGATAATTTGGAACAAGCAAAATTGGCAACATTAAGAAAACAATTATCAAACTGGCTGACTAGCCCGCTTGGACAAGCAGTTGCCGCTAAAGAGCGACAACAATTAGAGGAGTTTTTGCCGGACTTATTTGGTTATCATATCTTGCAATATGGTTATGCGGCGGACTTGAATTATATTGATTCATCACGCATTGCAACGAAAACCATATTGCTGCTTGATGAAACGGAGATAAATAAAGACTTCAATGCCATTTATAGCCGCGCGGAAGAATTGCCGATTGCAACCGATAGTATTGATGTCATCGTCTTACCGCATATTTTGGAATATTCAAAAAATCCGCATCAGTTATTGCGTGAAATGGATCGCGTTTTAATCGGCGATGGGCGGGTTGTGATTATTGGGATCAATCCGATTAGTCTGTGGGGCTTGTGGCACTTGTGCTTATGTTGGTGGAATCAAATGCCCTGGAGTGGTCGTTTAATTTCAATCCCAAAAATAAAAGATTGGTTATCATTATTAGACTTTGAAATAGAAACCGTGCGGTGTTTTTTCTTCTCACCCCCATTACGCAATCTAACACTACTGCAAAAATGTTTTCCGTTAGAACGATTAGGCTCTTACTGTCTGCCAATATTCGGTGGCTTGTATATTGCCGTTGCTAAAAAACGAACGCTTCCGCTCAATCCTATCAAGATGCAATGGCGGGCAAAACGCAATATAATCCGGGTTGGTGCCATTAAACCAACAACGAGAAACCACTGATTGTGCAACCTAAATATATTTTATGCAGCACGATAAACATTCCGACAATATCCTATTGGCTAGCACCGTTTAGCATGACTCAAAGTACCTTAGTTGCATTAAATATCAATGATCATGGATAATCTGATCAAGATTTATTCTGATGGGGCTTGTCGTGGTAATCCTGGCTTAGGCGGCTGGGGCGTGTTATTGATCTTTAATGAACATGAGAAAACGCTTTATGGAGCAGAGACGAATACCACTAATAACCGTATGGAATTGATGGCGGCAATCATGGGACTTGAAGCACTCAAAAAAGCGGGTCATGTGCTGATCACAACAGATTCTACTTACGTTAAAAACGGTATTACTGAATGGCTGAAAAACTGGAAAAACAACAACTGGAAAACCGCTAATAAAAAACCCGTAAAAAATAAAGACCTGTGGCAACGCTTAGATAATGCTTGTCAAACACACACTATAAAATGGCAATGGGTCAAAGGTCATAGCGGTCATAATGAAAATGAACGAGCCGATCAATTAGCAAACATTGCCATTGATGAGCATTTAGGAAACCTATCTTGAAACAAATGATATTGGTAAACATGTCATTGAGAAACATTGAGGAAATTGAATTTTGAAACAAATTATACTGGACACGGAAACAACAGGACTAGAGCCTAGTCAAGGGCATCGGATCATAGAAATTGCTGCCATTGAGATGATCAATCGGCATAAAACCGAACGCCATTTTCACCAATATCTAAAACCTGATTGTGAGATTGATGATGGTGCTTTTAGTGTGCACGGATTGAGTAATGAGTTTCTTGCCGATAAACCACTGTTTGCCGAGATTGCTCAAGACTTACTTGATTTTATTCAAGGTAGCGAATTGATCATTCATAACGCCCCTTTTGATATTGGTTTTCTAAATGCAGAATTTAAAATGTTCAACGAACAATGGAGCAAAATTGAAGACCATTGTACGGTGCTAGATACCTTGTCATTGGCAAGAGAAAAACATCCCGGGCTCAAAAATAATCTTGATGAATTATGCAAACGCTACCGTGTTGATAATTCACAACGCAATCTACATGGTGCATTACTAGATTCACAACTGTTAGCAGATGTTTACCTGGCAATGACTAGCGAGCAATATGATTTACATTTGTTTGATGAGTCGCCTACTCCTCAAACTACTCATACAACAATTAGCAACACGCCTATTGCAGAGCGTCAACCATTGCCTATTATGAAACCTTCAGATGAAGAACTTGCAGCACACCAAACACAACTTGCGCGAATTAAAAAAGAAAGTGGCAAATGCCTTTGGCATGATCTTTAAAAATAAATGATCAAGATCGTTTACATGATCGTATAATTTGACTAATCTTAGACAAGTTATTGAATCCATTTTAACCCTAATTAAAGGAAATACCGATGTTAAAATATATTTTAGCCCTACCACTTTTATTCGTATTATCAATCAATAGTCATGCCACAGAGTTGGTATTAGATCAACAAGCCATGTTTTATATTGATGTTGCCTTTGATGTTGACCAAGCACCGAGGGCTCAATCTAGTTTTGGCTTCCGCCTAGACAATGGATTGGTCGTACCAGGCGAGAATATGACAGCGATTCAGTTAGTTCAAAAACCGGCTATTTTCAATCTTAAACTGGATCACAATGGTTTGCGCAGGCTTGAATTAAGTGGCATTGATTATTCATCTCAAATTCATCATGCCACAGATCAAGATGATCATAGCGAGCCTCAAACACAAGCTAAAACTGATCCAGCAGAAACAACAGAAACAGTAGAAAAGATAGATATTCCATTAGGCGTGATCATCGGCATCTCAATCGGCTTAGTTGCAATCGCAACAGGTGGGTCTTAGAGATTAGTAGTTGAACGATCAGGCGATATTCGCCACAGGCTAATTTGTTTGATTGTTTTTATATCGCTCAAGCAATGCTTTCGTGGAAGGATCAATATCCTTACCCGTCTCTTTGCCAAGCAGGTTTTGATACAATCCATCTGCTAGTTTTTTACCTAACTCAACGCCCCATTGATCAAATGAATTAATCTGCCATAACAAGCCTTGCACAAAGGCGCGATGTTCAAATAAAGCCAACAAAGTACCTAATGTCTTAGGGGTCAATTCAGAATATAACATCATGGTACTTGGCTTATTGCCTGCAAAATGATGATGCCGATCAGAATGTTCAGCGCCTTGCATCAGAGCTTGACTTTGCCCCAAACAGTTTGCCAATAACATTTTATGATGCGTTTGATCGCCACGTTTTGATAAGGGTGCTAGAAAATCAATCGGGACAAAATGCGTTCCTTGATGTAAGAGTTGAAAAAAAGCATGTTGTGCATTCGTGCCAACCGCGCCCCAAGTAATAGGCATTGTTTGATAGTCTAACTGCTGCCCCGCAAAATTGACTGATTTACCGTTGCTCTCCATAAACAGTTGAGCAAGATAATCAGGCAAAAACTTTAATGCCTCATCATACGGGATAAAGGCATGGGTTTTAGCGGCAAAGAAATTAGCATACCAAAAATCAAGCAATGCCAAAATCACAGGCGCATTGCGTGCCATTGGCATTGCTTTAAAATGCGCATCTAGTTCTCTGCCACCCGCTAGCAATGATTCAAACTGCTCATAACCGATTGCCAGCACAATCGGCAACCCCATTGCCGACCATAATGAAAAACGCCCCCCAACCCAATCCCATATCTTAAATATATGATCTGCTTGTATACCATAATCCATCGCCGCATTTTCATTTGCTGTAACAGCAAAAAAGTGTTTAGAGCTGTCTTTACAACCTATTTGTTCTAACCAAGTTTTGATCGTATTTGCATTAGTGATTGTTTCAGCAGTGCTAAATGATTTAGATGAGATAATAAATAAGCTCGTCTCAGGATTGATTGTTTTTTTCAATGTTGCGATTTGTTGATAATCAATATTAGAAATAAAAAATGATCGCGTATGACCCAAACGATAATCCGCCATGGCATCAACAACCAGGCGAGGGCCAAGATCAGAGCCACCAATGCCAATATTGATAAAGGTATCAAATTTTTTTCCTGTATAACCACATATTGCGCCAGAGTGAACGGAATCGGCAAATTGTTTGATTTTTGCAAGTTCATGATGAACCGCATCAATCACATTAGTCTGATCTATTTCAAGACTATCAGTCGGCGTACTTCTCAATGCCGTGTGTAATGCAGGTCTATTTTCTGTAATGTTGATCCTGTCACCACGAAATAAAGCGCCGATGGTGTGTGGAATATCTAACGTATCGGCATAATCTAATAACAAAGACAAAGTCTCTTGATTGAAATGGTTTTTTGAATAATCAATAAAGAGCGAACCGCACTCAATAGCGCATTGACCAACCCTATCAGGTTGTTGTTTGAATAGATCGCATAAATGCAGTTGCTTGATTATTTCAGCATGGGCTGTTAGTTTTTTTAGCATGAAAGATTTAATGTTCTGATTCTTTCAGCAGCTATTCTGTTTGAGCTTCTGTATCATCGCGTAGCACGCTATCGGCTCTCTTTTTGAGTATGTCATATTTAAAAGCAGGAATTTCAAACCACCAACCTGATACCCGCATATTTAAATAATCAACAAAATCTTTTAAGGCTTTGCCTTTCTCTGCCTCCTCAAACACCGTGTTTTCATCATCACTAAATTCAAATCCAGCATAAGCGATTCCATCAATTTCAAAAGCGATGACCTGTGCGGTAATACCATCAAATGTCACAATCTTTGCCAGGATAGATGAGCCTGGTTGTGGCATTGCTATTTTTGTTTTAGCACCACTGATCTGCACATCCTGCAATAGACTCCCAAACCGATTAACAATCAACGCAGAAGCTAATTTCTTGCCATCAGGTAAGGCTTCAAATTCAAATTTTTCTTGCCCCTGCTCGCGTTTGTACAACGTGAATGTATCGCCATCGTGATGATCAATACGCACCGATTGGATTTGCTCGGCAGGAATATCAAACAAACTGCGCTCAATCCAATCTACTTTATTTGCTGTAATCGGCATTGCCCCATCCACTAAATAAGACCGTGCATCATTTAGGCGACGAACATATAAACCCGGACTATTTTGTGCCGCCCGACTATGCCTCGGTTTACCAACAATCACTTCAATAATATGATTGCCCGCATTATCTGTTAAAGTCACTAATAATGATGTTGTATCTGCAACCGTCGGACCTTCTACTCCTAGCCGATGATAAAGCCTCGGCAACGCTGTTTTAGCGGCATTGATTTTTAGATCAACAGCACCTAACACCACTCCTTTGACTTTATCAGGCAAAGCGGCATAGTGATCAAACTCATCAATACCCCAATGGTTATTGATGCGCGTCAAATTAATCTCTTGTCCATAACCTTCAATCCGAATATGCGTGATGGATTCTATTTTGTTTGCTAAATCAGGAAAGAAAGCAATCTTATTTTGCCCCGATTGTGGTGCGCGTAATTTGACCAAGATCGTTGCCGTAACAATCACAATGATCGTGACAAACAACAGCATAAACAGTCTGCTTTTCAACATTGCTATCAAGCCTTTTTATTGCTTCTATAAATTCCGATCATCAATGCCAAAAAAATGATCAGCAACGGAATAAGCCCAATATTGACAAAACGTAATTGTGCCCCTAGCTTTTCAATATTTTTTTGTAACTCATGTTGAACACTACGCAATTCTTTTCTAATTGTCAGTCGTTTATCTCTAAAGTTGTCAATCTCGGTCGTCAACGCACTATTTAATAAATAAGACTGCTCATCACCTTGTTCTTGTTGTAGTTCAAGAATATTTTGCTCTGTTTCTTTAAGGGCGTTACGCAATTCTTTTTCACGTTGCCGAAATTGCCTCTCAGCATCCCTGCGGATCGCTTCCACTTTCGTAAACGGACGTGAATATTTTTCACGCCCACGCAAACTAATTAAGTCTGTATTACCCGCAAGATTTTCAATGCTATTGATAATAAAATCGCCATTATTTGCAATCGGTTGTGGCACAGAAACGCCAAACATCGTTTGCGCACGCACCCAAAAATGATCCGCTAAAATATCTGTATCGGACACAACGATAATATTAATAAGACCTTCGGCAATAAAATCTTTATCGCCAATCTCTTGTTTATCTAGCAACGGTTGACCATCAGGGAATATGGTTTTTGTTTGACCTTCAATCCGAGCGGCAATCAATAAACGCCGATCTTCTGCCTTAAAGTTATTCAAAATAACACTTGGATCACGTTGAAATAAAATCAGATCACGTTCTAATAATGTTGCCTGCTCGGATGTTTGAATCAACGGCGTAATCGTCAACCCTTTATCGTCTTTAATCGCTAATTCACCAACAGTGCCCATGTGGATCAAATTTAATTCACTGGTAGAAAAATCATCCGCATTAAAATTCTTTTCTGTCAACCGCAACCAAGGCAGATAATCAATCTCTTGTAGCCCACGAGCACTATTTGCTTGAACACGCATTGCCGCATTAATATCGCCGACAACCTTCTCTTGCTTCATTTCAATACCCCAAGCTGTCAACAGATCAGGTAAATAAGAATCTAGCTTTGGAATGATGTTTGGAGTGGTTGGATCAGGTTGCGTTTTATCTTGCTCGGCGAGCGGGTCTAAAAACACAATCGCTTTGCCACCACGCAATAAATATTGGTCAATCGCATATAAGGTTTGACTGTCTAATTTCTTTGGATGGATCAACATCAATACATCAATCCTTTGATCTAATGTCTCAATCGCATTGTTTAAATCACGAACTTCAAAAAATTCTTTCAGTGCGTTGATGATTGTCCAAGTTGGCAGTGCATTATTGCCTTTTTCACCGATGACTGGCAGTTGCGAGAGAACACCAACCACCCGTTTATCAGGATAGGCAAGATTATAAACTAACTTGGTAATATCATATTCAAGGGCAGTCTCACGATTGGTTTGAAAAAATGGAATAATTTTTTCATCATCCGTTGAATTAGTCCCAACTAAACCAAAATAAACCCGCGCACTTGTCGCATTTGCAGAGACTGTTTGCAGACCACTGGCAACGGCTTGATCTTCAGATTCTGAAAATGTTTCAGGCTCAATGATATTCAATACTAATTTGCCATTGGCATAGGTTGCATACTCTTCTAGCATGTCTCTTACCCGAATACCATAATTGCCTAATAAAGGAAAATCCACCATCGCCTTTTGAGAAAAATAAAAATCAAATTGGATTGGCTCTTCTAAATTTTGCAAAATATTGATCGTCCCTGCCGACAAAGTAAACAATTTGTTTTCTGTTAAATCAATACGCCAAGTTGTCAGCGCAGTATTGGCTAGAATAATCGTGGCAACAAATAAACAAGCCGCTAAAATCAAGCCTGTACCCGAGACAATACGATTTTTAACAATCTGTTGCATCACGTCAACCTGCTTTCTTGACTTCAATGACCACGACATTGGCATATAACCAAAAACTGATTAATGCCACAAAATAAATCACGTCACGCAAATCAATCACGCCTTTTTTGATTGAGGTGAAATGCGTCAAAAAACTAAATGAAGCAATCGCATCAATAATAACTTGAGGCGCCCAATCCCGAAAAAAATCTAATACCAAAGGAAACCCACTAAGAATAAACATAAAGCAAATGACAACGCTAATGACAAAGGCGATCACTTGGCTTTTGGTCAACGCAGAAATACAAGAACTAATCGCCAGAAAACCACCTGCCATCACCAAGCTACCAATATAACTTGCTAAGATAACGGTATTATCAGGCTCGCCTAAATAATTAACAGTGATCCACATTGGACACGTCAACGCTAATGCCACTGCCGTAAAACTCCAAGCTGCTAGATATTTACCAACGACGGCATCCGTCACCGACACAGGCAAAGTCATTAATAATTCAATCGTGCCACTCTTGCGCTCATCTGACCAAAGTCGCATGGAAATGGCGGGGATCAAAAATAGATATAACCACGGATGAAATCTAAAAAAAGGCTCTAAATCAGCTTGATTAGACTCATAAAACGCGCCCAAATAAAAACTAAAAATACCCGTCATAAACAAAAAAATGACAATAAAAACATAGGCGACTGGTGTCATAAAATAGCTATAAAACTCGCGCTTATAGATTGAAAATAACGCATTCATGCCGTTGCCGCTTGATCCTCTGTGCTAGTCGTTGTGATCATACGGAAGGCGTGATCAATATCATTGCGTGGAGATTGCGCAATCAACTCTTGGGGCGTGCCATCAAATAATAGTTGACCAGCAGCGATGATGATCGCACGTGAACAAACGGCATCTACTTCTTCTAAGATATGGGTTGAGATCACAATCGCTTTGTTCTGCGCCATCTCTTTGATCAAACGCCGCACCTCATGTTTTTGATTGGGATCTAAACCATCGGTCGGCTCATCCATAATCAACACAGCAGGATCATGTAAAATTGCCTGAGCTAAACCCACACGCCGTTTATAACCTTTATATAACGTCTCAATGCTTTGATTGATGATCTCTTTGATATTGACCATATCAATCACTTCCGCCAGTCTTTTTGCTCTTGCCGCTCCCGTTAAAGCGCGAACATCGGCAATAAAATTCAAGAAACTCTTAACAGTCATCTCCCCATAAGCAGGTGCGCCTTCGGGCAAATAACCGATCATACGTTTGACGACTATTGGCTCTGCCAAGACATCCAAACCATGCACTTTAATCGTTCCATAACTTGGCTCAAGAAAGCCGGTAATCATTTTCATCGTGGTAGATTTACCCGCACCATTGGGACCTAAAAAACCCAATACTTCACCATGCTCCACTTTAAACGAGATCCCTCGTACCGCTTGGATCGCGCCAAAAGATTTGGTGAGTGAATTAATTTCAATGGCAGTCGGCATGTCTATATTGTGATTGTAAAAAAGTATCTAATGACACTCATCGCATTGTTGAATACTCGCATAGACAGCAAAAAAAGACGCATGTTCAATTTAACTCAATTTCTCAAGAGACGGCTGTAACCCATCATCTGTTTTACGCATTTTTAGATCGTGAAATAAAACAAGACTGATAGCATTCAATAAGCTCATTAATAAACTATATATTATATAAAATAAAAAATTAAAAAAATGATACGGTAATGATAGGTTCGCCCGTTCATGCATATCTTCAAAAAAAACCATAATAGTTTCAGTTCCAAAAAATAAAAATGGGAATAGAGCGATCAAAACCATAATAAACATTATTATTATTGCTGCCACTACATGGATTGTTGC
>VSKW01007753.1_pt1 | contig 11219 bp, 7 predicted proteins | sample 4798611 | NCBI WGS metagenome assembly VSKW01 (sample SAMN12179536, study PRJNA552185) | sponge metagenome | biome: deep-sea hydrothermal plumes; feature: spots directly above weak diffusing fluid; material: sea water; isolation source: sponge from the Crane site of a hydrothermal vent ...
CGTATCAGCCTTGCCTTTTTTAACTATTTTATTAGATATTATTATCATTAGCTTGCTGTTTTACTATTTAAGTTTTAGTTAACCGTAGTTGTTTCTTTATTGCTCCTTTTTTGCAAGAGTGATATAGATTAATAATGGATAAATCAAAACCGCATTGCTGTGACTCGAAGCCAAAACCAAAACCATGTTGTGGCTCAAAGCCTAAGCCAAAGCCAAAACCATGTTGTGGCTCAAAGCCTAAGCCAAAACCAAAGCCATGTTGTGGCTCGAAGCCAACTCCTCCCGTGATAAATGGTAATGGTATTTTTTACTGTCCCATGCATTGTGAAGGAAAAAAAACTTACACCGCCCCCAAGGATTGCCCTGTTTGTGGTATGGATTTAGTAGAGCAGCCCAACCTTGCCCAGGGGCAGGTCGAAAGTGGCGAGCAAAAAATTTATAAAACCTTAGTTACAAAGTTAAAAATTGCTGCAAGCTTTTCGGTACCAGTTTTTATTATTGCTATGGCAGATTTAATACCAGGAAAACCTCTTGCCAGCATACTTAGTCAAGACAGTTGGAATTGGGTGCAATTTTTTTTAAGTTTACCAGTAGTGTTTTACGCGTGTTGGATGTTTTTTGTTAGAGCCTATAAGTCTATTATCACTTGGAATTTAAATATGTTTACCTTGGTAGGCATTGGCACGGGTGTGGCTTTTTTATTTAGTGTGGTGGCTTTGTTTTTTCCTCAACTTTTTCCCGAAGAATTTAAAACCTCTGCAGGAAGTGTTCATCTTTATTTTGAAGCCACAGTGGTGATTTTAACTTTAGTATTATTAGGACAAATGTTAGAGGCCAAAGCGCATAGCCAAACAGGTAGCGCATTAAAAATGCTTTTAAACCTTGCGCCCTCTAAGGCCATTGCTGTGATTGATGGTAAAGATAAAATAGTATCGGTAGACAGTTTACAAGTGGGTGATTTTGTAAGGATTAAGCCGGGCGAAAAAATTCCTGTGGATGGAAAAATAACTAAAGGGCAAAGCAGTATTGATGAGTCAATGATTTCTGGCGAGCCCATTCCTGTGGATAAGGTGGAGGGCGATAAAGTTAGGGCGGGAACAATTAATGGCACACAAACTTTTTTAATGTTAGCCGAAAAAGTGGGTTCAGAAACTTTGCTTTCTCAAATTATTAAAATGGTTAACGAAGCCAGTCGTTCGCGTGCGCCCATACAAAAGCTAGCAGACAAGGTTGCTAAATACTTTGTTCCTTCGGTGATGTTGGTTTCATTAGTGACTTTTTTTGCGTGGTTTATTTTTGGGCCAGAGCCTGTTTTTACTTATGCTTTTGTTAATGCGATTTCTGTTTTAATTATTGCTTGCCCTTGTGCTTTGGGCTTGGCCACTCCCATGTCAGTAATGGTTGGGGTGGGTAAGGCGGCACAGTTGGGCGTGTTAATTAAAAATGCCGAAGTGTTAGAGCTTATGGAAAAAGTGGATGTTTTAATTACCGACAAAACGGGAACCATTACAGAGGGTAAACCTTCGGTGGAAAAAATGGTTTCTTTAGAGGCAGCTTTGCCTTTAGGGGTTGTTTCACCTTTAAAGATGGCTTCAGAAAAAGAGTTAATACAATGGGTTGCTTCTTTAAACCAATATAGCGAGCATCCCTTAGCCACGGCAATAGTAAAATATGCCAAAGAAAGAAAAGTGATTTTTTTAGAAGCTTTTAATTTTCAATCCATTACGGGGGAAGGTGTAACAGGTACAGTGGCTAATAAATCAGTAAGCTTAGGTAATCAAAAATTAATGCAAAGGAAAGGAGCGGTAGTTTCTGAAAACCTAATTAGCAAAGTTTTGTTAGAACAAAGGTTAGGAAAAACCGTTTCGTATATTTCTATTGATAACAAAGTTGTAGGTTATGTGGTTATTACGGACGCTATAAAACTCACTAGCATAAAAGCCATTAAACAGTTAACCAGCAAGGGCTTAAATATAATTATGATGACAGGAGATAATTTTAACACTGCCCAGGCGGTTGCTAAAAAATTACAACTTAGTCATTTTCAAGCAGATTGTTTACCCGAGGATAAATTAAATGCAATTAAAAAATTACAAAGTCAGGGAAAACTTGTTGCAATGGCAGGAGACGGAATTAATGATGCTCCCGCTTTAGCACAGGCCGATGTGGGTATAGCTATGGGGACGGGGGCAGATGTGGCTATGGAAAGTGCCAAGCTAACTTTGGTAAAGGGCGATTTACAAGGCATTGTTAAAGCAAAGTATTTAAGTTTTCAGGTTATAAAAAACATTAAGCAAAATTTATTTTTTGCATTTTTTTACAACATTTTAGGGGTGCCTATTGCCGCAGGAGTTTTGTTTCCAGTTTTTGGAATTTTATTGTCTCCAATGATTGCCGCCGTAGCTATGAGCCTTAGCTCTGTGTCGGTTATTGTAAACTCATTAAGGTTAAAAAATATAGTGATAAAATAATTGATGGTTAATTTGTGTTGTTTAAAAGTTTGCATTTAATTTATGTTACAAAAAAAAGTTATTATTTTAAAAAAAATTAAATACGCAGAAGCCAATTTAATTTTACACACTTTAAGCAGCGAGGGAGAAAGGCTAAATTTTATAGCTCGCTCGGCAGCAAAAAGTTTTAAACGATTTTCTGCAGGTGTTTTAGAGCCTTTGCATTATTTAAAGGTTTCTTACACAGAGGCTAGGTCGGGAGACTTACATTTATTAAAAGAAGCACAAGTTATAGAAGATTTTTATAATTTAAGAACAAACTATGAGTGTTTAAATTTAGCCTTATACTTTTTATCTTTTGTAAGTCGACTAACTCACGAATCTTTAGATGACAATGAAGAGTTATTTAATTTACTAGGAAACACATTACAAGTTTTAAAAAAATTGAGTAAAGAGAAGGGCGCTCCATGCGCAGACGCAAGTGCAGATGCAAGCGCAAGTGCCAGCGCAGGTACCAACACTAATGCAGGCGCAAGTGCCGAGGCTTTAAGCCAACTAAAACTGCGCTTTGAAATAAAAGCCTTGCACCAACAAGGCGTATGCCCCGCAGACCTTTTTCACTCTAACTTATTGGCTAAACCAATTGGAGAGCACCCCATAGTTTTTTCTACCGAAGAATTATCCAAAGTAGAAGCCATAAAGCTAAAAGTTTACCACGCCCTAAAAGAATATTTGCCAAATTTTGAATAAGAAGGGGGATAGGCCCTCCTTTAAAACAGGGGGTCTGCCTCTTAAAGTTTTAATTTCTGCAACTGACCCCAAGACAGAACCTCGACCCCTAAATCTTTAGCTTTTTTTAATTTACTTCCAGATTTTTCGCCAGCAATTAAAAAATCAGTATTCTTACTAATACTGCTACTAACTTTTGCGCCAATATTTTCAAACCTTCTTTTTAGTTCCGATCTTTCTATTGGAAGGCTACCTGTTATAACAATAGTTTTGTTATATAATTTATTATTAGTATTTGTAACCGCTACAGGATTAATAATATTTAAATTTAATTTTTTTATTTTTTTAAGCTCTGTTAAATTATTAGAATCTTTTAAATATTGAGATAAAAAATCTGCCACCGTTTCGCCAATATCTTCTAGCTCGATAAGTTCTTTTTTTATTTTGGAGGCACTCATCTTACTTAAATCCATAAATCCGTTAAAATTTTTACAATATTTAGCCAAAGTTAAAGCAGTTTGCTGACCTATAAATCTTATTCCTAAAGAGTAAATTAATTTATCTAAATCAACTGTTCTACTGTTTTTTATACTATCTAAAATATTTTGAGAAGATTTTTCTGCCATTCTTGGCAAGCTTAATAGCTGCTCTTTTTTTAATAAAAAAATATCAGAAAAATATTTAATTAAATCTTTTTTTATTAAAACCTCAATCCATTGAGCCCCAAGTTTATCAATATTCATAGCTTTTTTAGAAACAAAATGAGCAAACTTTTCTTGTATAATATCATTGCAATAAATATTTTTACACCTTTGAACTTTGTCTAAAGCTTTACCTAAAACTTTATCTTCTTTTGGTGTTTCTATTTTACTATTGCAGCTTGGACACTTACCAGGCATTTGAAACTTTTTTAAACCTTTCTTTCGTTTTTGCAAATTAACTTCACTAATTTTAGGGATAACATCACCAGCCCTTTCAATGAAAACAAAATCGCCAATACGAATGTCTTTTCTATGAATTTCTTCTTGATTGTGTAGGGTAGCGTGTTGAACAATTACCCCTCCCACATCTACAGGCTGCATAACAGCCACTGGTGTTAAAGCACCGGTTCGCCCCACCTGAATAATAATATCGATTACTTTTGTTTCGGCTTGAACGGGTTTTAATTTTAAAGCAATGGCCCATTTGGGATGATGGGAGGTTTGCCCTAAAATATTTCTAAAAACAGTTTCATTTAATTTTATCACCAGTCCATCAATGTCATATAAAAGTTTGGATCGCTGCTTTTCTATTTCTTTGTATATTTTTGGAAGCTGTGTTTTTAATGCGTTAGCCTTTACTAAGTATTGTTTTTTTATATAAGGAATTTTAAAACAATCCATTAGTTTAAAAAAATCTGATTGCGAGGTTAAAATATTTTTAGATGGCTGGTTTTTAGAATCAAATTTTATTTTGCCTATAGAGTGAGCAAAAAATTCTACTCGCCTTTCTTTAGTAATTTGTATATTTTTTTGCCTAACCGCACTAGAGGCCAAGTGTCTAGGAGTGGAAAACATTTTTTCTGCCTTTTCTTTTTGCAGAGTATTTAATGCTAAAAAATTTTTTTTGCTAACAACGACCTCGCCACGCAACTCTAAATAAAGAGGAACAGACCCCTTTAAAGGAAGGTTCTTTCCCTTTAGACCACTTAAGTTTAAAGGCAGGTTCTTTGCCATTTTTATGTTGTCTAAAACATTTTCTCCGGTTATTCCGTCGCCGCGGGTAATGGCTTCTGATAAAACGCCATTTTTATAAACAATAGATAATGCAATTCCATCTAACTTTTGTTCAATAATATAAGAAAAATTATTTTGTATTTCTTCGTCTTCTTTATTTAAATCGGTATAAATTTTATTATGAAACTCCATGGTTTCGTTTAAAGAGTAACTATTTTTTAAAGAAAGCATGGGGTTTTTATGCTTACTTTTAGAAAAGTTTTTTAAAACGGGCGCGCCCACAGGTTGGTCTACAGCAATTTTTTTATTTTTCTTTAATGTTTTTTCAAATAAAGAGACTAGTTGGTCGTACTGAAGGTCGGGCACTATTTCTGTATCGTGGTTATAGTACTGGTAGGAAAGGTCGGTTAAAAGACTGTTTATATTGGCAATTTGCTTTTGGTTTAGTTTATCCTTATCTTGTAGAAGTTGTATAAACTGATTAACTTTTGCGGAGGGTATTTTTGGCTTAGCCATATCCTCTTGTATAGTGCTTTATTGTATTTTTGTCACCTTAAATTGTACAGCAATTAGCAATTTTTTTGAAAAAATATAGCCTTTTCCCTCTTGATTTCCTTCCTAAGCCCAAGTAAATTTCCCTCTTAATTTCCTTCCTAAGCTCAAGTAAATTTCCCCCTTGATTTCCTTCTAAATCCCAAGTAAATAAGCTTCATGAGCACAGTCAAAGATATTCAAAAAAAAGCCTGCATTAAACTCTCTAAAAAAGAAGAAGCCTACTACGAAAATGCTTTTTCTGAGATTTTAAAATATGTGCAACAAATTGTTTCTGTAAATAGTAAAGAAGATACTCCCATATATACACATGATCATATCCCTAAGCAATTACGAGAAGACACTGTGGAAAATAGCACAGTGGTTAATTCTATTTTAGAACAAGCTCCGCAAAAAGAAGGAAACTATTTTAAAGTTCCACCTGTTTTAGGGGGAAAGTAAAATGCCATGGATAAATAAATCAGTATACGAATTAAAAAACGCTTTAGAAAAAAAAGAAGTGACTGCTGTGGAGCTGTCGCAGTCTTTGTTAAGTCATGCGAAAAAACACAATAAAAAAATCAACGCAATTATTTCTTTTAACCCTAAATTATTAGACGAAGCAAAAGACAGTGATCAGCGTAGAGCCACAAATACTCTTAAGGGAGAGTTAGACGGCATACCCATTGTGGTTAAAGATATGTTTTGCACAAAAGGTTTAAAAACCACAGCAGCATCTAAGATGTTAGAAAACTTTATTCCGCCTTATTCTTCCACAGTGGTTAAAAATTTACAAAACGCGGGAGCTTTACTTTTAGGAAAAGCTAACCAAGATGAGTTTGCTATGGGTGGGACTAATGAATATTCTTATTTTGGAAATTGTTTAAACCCATGGAACACCGACTATGTAGCAGGGGGCTCTAGTGGTGGTTCGGCAGCTAGTGTGGCTGGTGGTTTTGCACCCTTGGCATTGGGGACAGATACAGGAGGTTCTGTAAGGGAGCCGGCTCATTTTTGTGGAGTGGTGGGGTTAAAGCCCACTTATGGCAGGCTAAGTCGTTACGGAGTAATATCTTTTGCCTCTAGTTTAGATCAGCCTGGAATTATGGGTAAGCAAGTTAAAGATGTGGCTTTGGCTTTACAAGTTTCTAGCTCTTATGATCCAAAAGATGCAACTAGTGCCAATTGCGAGGTTCCTCATTTTAGTAAAAACATTACCTCTAATATTAAAGAAAAAAAAATTGGATTACTATTGCCAGAAAACGGCGTGGACAAAAACATTGTTGAAAAGTTTAATGCAGTTAAAGAAATATTAAAAGAACAAGGTTGCAAGATTGTTCCCGTGTCTTTTTCCTATTTATCTAGCGTTGCTTGTGTGTATCATATTATTGCTTCCAGCGAAGCCTCTAGTAACTTGGCTCGTTACGATGGAGTAAGATACGGGTACAGTGCCGACTTTAGCAAAAAACCAGCAGAAAATTTAATGGACTTTTACGCCACTTCAAGAGCCGAGGCTTTTGGAGAAGAGGTAAAGCGGCGTATTTTATTGGGAACTTATGTTTTATCTAGCGGCTACTATGATGCTTATTATAAAAAAGCTTGTCAGTTGCGCTATTTAATTGCTCAAGAATTTAAAAAGATTCTTCAATCAGTGGATTGTATTTTGTCACCAGTTTCGGGAGGGGTGGCGTTAAAAGTTGGTGCTAATAAAGATAATTTAAGTAAAAATTATGACCACGATTGGTTAACTGTTGGTGCTAATTTAGCAGGCTTGCCAGCTTTAAGTGTGCCTGCGGGGTTTTCTGATAAAGGTTTACCCATTGGGTTACAGTTGCTGAGTTCGCATTTTCAAGAGCAAACAATTTTAGATGTGGCTTTAAATATTGAAGAAAATTTGCAAACCTATAAAAAGAAAAATAGTTTTTGCAGTTAGTATTATAATCCGCAAAGGCTATGTTTTATGGTTGTAATTAATGAGGAGTAAAAATTGGCAGTACAAGATTGGCAAGTAGTTATTGGCTTAGAAATTCATGCCCAATTATCTAGTAAAACAAAAATGTTTTCTTCAGACTCCACAGAGTTTGGTCAAGAGGTGAATAAAAACACAAGCCCCACAAGTTTAGGTTTGCCAGGTGCCCTGCCTACAATAAATAAAAAAGCGGTAGAATTGGGTGTAAAAATGGGTTTAGCGCTTAACTGCGATATTCGAAAAAATTTTAGTTTTTCTAGAAAAAATTATTTTTATCCTGATTTGCCAAAAGCTTATCAAATTTCTCAACACCAAGACCCCGTTTGCGAAAAAGGCTATTTAGAAATTTTTTTTAATGGTGAGTTTAAAAAAATAGCTATTGAAAGAGCTCATTTAGAAGAAGATGCAGGAAAATCTTTACATAAAGAGGGGGCTACTTTAGTAGACTTTAATCGCTCGGGAGTTCCTCTTTTAGAAATTGTTTCTGAGGCCGTTTTAACTAGTCCTAAAGAGGCAGCAGAGTATTCTAGGCAAATGAGGCAGTTATTACTATATACCCAAGTTTGTGATGGTAATTTACAAGAAGGGTCTATGCGCTGTGATTGTAATATTAGTTTATGTAAGCCGGGAGAACCTTGGGGTACAAAAGTAGAAATTAAAAACATTAACTCTTTTAAGTTTATTGAAAAGGCTTTGGATTATGAAATTAAACGCCAAGCTAAAGTTTTAGAATCAGGAGAAAAAACTGTGCAAGAAACAAGGCTATATGATGTTAAAAATAATGTCACCGTTAGCATGAGAGCTAAAGAAGATGCTCATGATTATAGGTACTTTCCAGACCCTGATTTATTGTCCGTCTGTTTAGAAGAAACAGACATTCAATCTTGGAAAAAAGATTTACCAGAGTTGCCTATACCAAAAATGCAGCGATTTATTAAAGACTATCAATTAAAACCAGAAGATGCCTTTGCCATTGCACAAAATCAAAACTTTGCTAATTTTTTCGAAAAGGTAGCCACACAAAGTAAAAATTTTAAGTCCTCTTACAATTGGATGGTGGGTGATGTTTTAAAGTATATGAATGAAGAAAAAAAAGAATTAAAGAATTTAAATTTTTCTAGCTCACAGTTAGCTCAATTAATTTCTTTAATAGACCAAGAAGTAATTTCTGGAAAAATTGCAAAGCTAGTATTTGCCGATATGATGAAAACTGGCAAAGACCCAGAAGCTATTGTAGAAGAAAAATCTTTAAAACAAATTACTGACGAAAAAGCCATTTTACATTTTATTGAAGACAGCTTAAAAAACTTTGATAAACAGTTGCAAGAGTATAGATCTGGACAAACTAAGTTGTTTGGTTTTTTTGTTGGTACAACTATGAAAGCCTCCGAAGGAAAAATTAACCCCGCTTTGTTAAATAAATTATTAAAACAATATTTAGATAAATAAAAACTTATGAAAATAGCTAGCTTAGACTTAGGGTCTAATACTTTTTTATTATTTATTGCCGAGGTAACAGAGGACGGTATTACCCAAGTGCTTTATGACGAAACACAAGTGGTTCGGCTTGCCGAAAAAGTGCAATCCACGGGATTGCTGCAACCAGAAACTTTAAAAAGAGTAGAAGCTTGTTTTCAAAATTACGCAAAAAAAATTCAACACTATCAAGTCGACAAAGTAGTAGCCGTTGCCACGAGTGCTGCCAGAGATGCTAAAAATTCTGAAGAATTGGTAAGTTTGGGAGAAAAATATAACATTCCCATTAAAGTTATTTCGGGAAAACAAGAGGCTGGCTTAACTTATAAAGGTTCATTATATAACTTGCCCAATTTAGGGCCCAACCCTTTGGTTATAGATGTTGGAGGTAGTTCGACCGAGGTTATTGGCTCTCATTTTTTGCATAGTTTTAATATAGGAAGTGTTAGGCTTGAAGAAGCTTGTGTTAAAAACGATCCTTTAAAAGAAGAAGATTTTTTGTCTTTGCAAAAATTTGTAGATAAGGCTTTGGAAGGGCTCCCTTTACTAAATTCCAGTTCTGTTGTGGCTGTGGCAGGAACCCCAACCACTTTGGCTTGTTTGTTAGAAGAAAAAGATTTTTTATATTCTAGGGTGCATGGAAAAACCATTAGTGTAGAAAATTTAGAAGTAATATTTAACAAACTTTCTAAAATGACTTTATTGCAAAGACAGCAAGTGATAGCTATGCCTGCTAAGCGTGCCGATGTTATTGTTCCTGGTTTATTTATTTTATTAAGCCTTTTAAAAAAATTAAAAGTAAAACACTTTTATGTTTCGGCAGCGGGCATTCGTTATGGCTTAGCTTTACAATCCTAAAAATTTATCACTAAAACGCCGTATTATACTAGCTGTTCTTAAGTCTGTATTTTATGGGGTCTTTTGCATTCAGTTAACTTCTTGTTAGGATATAGTTAGTAAAAAAGCTAATAGTTATGGAGTTATCAGCCTATGCGTAAACTTATTGTTTTATTATTGTGCATTGTATTTATGAGCTCTTGCTCGTGGTTTGGTTCTAAATCTTCTTCAGATATAAGTTCTTTAGATGCCGAGGTAGCAATGTTAGGTGATGAAGAAGTCTTGGCTTCAGACAACGACATAGAAAGCTTATCCAACAAAGCCTCTAAAGGTGCCTTTAGTGAAAAAGACGATCTTGGCGATTTAGATGAGTTAGACGAGGACGAGGACGAGGACGAGGACAGTAATGCCAGCGCTACTGAAGAAGACTCTGATAAATTAGCAGCAGAATTAGATTTAGATGATAACGAGCTAGATGTTGACGAACCCAGTGCGGACAATCTTAATGCCGAAAAACAAGACGAAGAAAGCGACGATGTAGCTGCAGAGAATTTAGAAGCAGAAGGTGAAGGCGCTTCTGTAACAGAGTCTGGGTCTGAAGAGGAAGCTGATGCTGATGTGGGTAAAAGCCAAAAGGATGAGGGTTCTTACTCTGATGGGTTTGTAGATGCTGATGGTTTTGACGGCAAAGTTTCACCAGAAAAAGGCCAAGCTAGTACGGATAAAATTAATGCCGACAGCACTTTTGAAGATTCTAATGAAGATTCTTTTTCAGACACTCCCGTTAAAACTTATGTTTCGGTAAAAAAAATAAAAACCGTTCCTTATATAAAAAATGATATTTTAGTAAATGCAGTATACATCGCCAGAAAAGGGGATACCTTAAAAGGCGTTAGTAATAAAATTTATTCTTTGTACAAAAAAACACAATTATTAAAAATTAATTCACACTTAAGAAAATATACTCAGCTTCCTGTGGGTACAAAAATTTATTATAATTCTCCAACACGGCCAGAAGATAGCACTAACTTATTAACTTATTACGAAGAGGCTAACCTAGAGCCACAAGCTTACACCACTATGGAAGGGGATAATTTACGCACATTGGGTAAGCAGTTGTTAGGGCATTCTAAATCTTGGCAAGAGTTGTGGGCCACTAATGCGGCGGTTGAGTCTAAGGGTGTTTTACCTGCAGGAATAAGCATCCGCTATTGGGGAAAGGCTAGTGCTGATGTTATTGACTCCCAAGGGGTAGCTAAAAATAAAGCTAAGCAACAGGCTGAACAAGATCAGGCAGAAGCTGATCTAGCTGTGGCAACACAAAAAAAACAAGAAGATAAATTAGCATTAGAAGCAAATTCTTTGGAGAGCCAAGCCGAACCCGTGGTGGACTCTACAGCAGGTGTGGACACAGATTCTGTAAAAAATTTGGCGACCAAAGAAAATGCTGTTGCTAAGGTTGCCGAAGCCAAAACCGAAACCGAAACCAAAACCGAAACCAAAACCGAAACC
>VSKW01021647.1_pt1 | contig 11215 bp, 17 predicted proteins | sample 4798611 | NCBI WGS metagenome assembly VSKW01 (sample SAMN12179536, study PRJNA552185) | sponge metagenome | biome: deep-sea hydrothermal plumes; feature: spots directly above weak diffusing fluid; material: sea water; isolation source: sponge from the Crane site of a hydrothermal vent ...
TATCCCTACAAAAGCATGACAATAAAAACATACCTCCCCCAAAAAAATGTCATGGCCAAAAGAAATACCATATACCCCCAAAGCAAAAAGCATACAACATTTCAAGTCAACCTATATTGGTGGGAATCACCTCTCATATTACTCTTACCCTAACCCCTCGCCTAACCTCTCTATAACACCCTAACCTCTTACCCTTACCCTAACATTTTACCCTAACACCCATACCCTAACCCCTAACACACTGGTGTTTGGAGGCTGCCACTTAGTCTTCAAATGGAAACATTACGAAATATTAAAAATTTCGGAAAGGGGGCGTGGTGAATTTTATTTTATTTCCTGTGAAGTAGCTCACTTTATGTCAGTTTTCTCACTCCATCACTTACTTAAAGGTCACCTTTTTTTGTCAGAAAATGTTTATTACACATTATTCATTGCTGTTGTCATAAGTGCGCATGCCTCAGCCGTAGTAGTGGTGACTGGGCACTTGAGTTTGTGGCCACATGGTTAAACAGCTGATTGAAGCTTGTATAGTACTACTGTTAATTGCTCTTTCTTGGACACCCAGAAGTTTTTTAGGAAATACTGCTTAGGGCAACCTATCAGGTAAGAGTAAAACTGTAGAACATTATTAATCCAGAAACTTGAAACGTTTTTTACTAAGAGATATTTAGGATTAAACTTGCCCTATTTTGGACACAAAATGATTACAAATACATTTGTAGATATGACAGAAGAGCACTACAATGCTCTACACAAGTTGTGCAGGGTATGTGGAAGTAAACTTGCTAAGGGCAAGACTACTACAAGGTACAGTTGTTCCACGTATGGACTCGACTTAAAGGCGACGTTCTCGATCGACATAGCTGTGGACAATCCACATACTCATCCCTCGTACTTCTGTCACTCCTGCAAATGTGTAATTTACCACACAAAAAAAGCAGTTAAGGAAGACAGATATGTTGCCATAACAAAGCACATACACAGCTGGGAAGTTCACACAGAGGATAGTTGTGAGGTATGTAACCCCCCACCAGCTAAACAGGGCAGGCCAAAGAAACTGCCAGTGGGAGGAAGACCACCAATGGTTTCGATACACTCAGCTATTAAGCACATTAAACAAATTGCACCACCTGCACTCGTTAATAAGGAATGCATTTTAGATAGCAACGTGCACTTGTACTCCGACTTTCGATGTGGATTATGCTTAAATATACTGAACCAGCCGATCGAGCTAACCACTTGCGGAAAGTACGTATGTGCCAAATGCCTGTGTGACTGGCTATCTAATTCTCTCTCTTGCCCATGCTGCCCTTCCGATCATATGGAACGATACCAAGACACAGTAAAAAGACCCCCGGATATCGTACTCACTGCCCTTGGGAATCTAAAGATTACATGCAAATTGTGCCACAGAAAGGTGTACCTTAGAAGTCAACAGGATCACCTGTCGAGTAACTGTGAAAGCTGTAACGAGCCAGAGTTGATTGCCGAGATACTCGACAAACCCAAAGAGTCACCCCTATCTCTAACAGAGTGTAAGCTACAATCCTCACTTCTACGACGTAGCCTTACCACCAGTGGATCCTCCAGTCCCATACCCACAGTGCAAGTTAAAACAGGAGGGCAGGTAAGTATTTTATTATAAACATAACACATTTCATATTATGACAATGTATGATAGCCCATCACCTTAGTACCGGTCAGCACTCCTAGAGTTTCGAGTGCTGTAGCCAGTAATACAACCTTACGGCGTCGAAGCAAGCATCTAGCCTTGCAGCGTACTAGGCTCAGTAGAGAGGAGGAGACGGCACAATTAGCACATGAGCTGCTACTGACACACCAACAGAAACGGGAAGAATTGGTCAAATCTCTGTTCAAAGACGAAAAAAGTGTCCGAGTTCAGATATCTCCAGCGCAGAGTTTGGCAATGAAAACTGACCTTCAGCTACCCTGGAAAAAGATGAGAGTAATGAGAAGGTATGTCATCCGCACAGCCCGGCACATAATTACATTTTATACCACACTGTAGATGGTATAAGGAACTAGGGGTGCAGATAGCTTCTGAGCAAAAAATGAGGGCTGAGGCGAATGTGTATACCTGCCAAGACAATTTAAAAACCGAATACACACCGTTCACTTTCCTCGTTAAGGATAGCCACCATAGCGTTGAACTCCGGAATGTACCGATGGCTTACATTGTTGATTTGTGGGGCAAAATAAAAGACATGCTAAACTGGAATGATGACGACACAAAGGGGTATAATAATTCTAAGATTTTAATTTTATAATGTACTTGTTTGTGCTATACAGTGTTCACCGTCTTACTTGGCATGGGACCCTACCAGAAGACGAGGTGTGGGTGAAGATTGGGGGTGACAAGGGAGGAGGTTCATTTAAGATGAACTTTCAGATTGTGAATGTGTCACAACCAAACTCCCCGAACAATACGTGTGCCTTCTGCGTCTTTGAGGGTCCTGATAACCCAGCCAATTTGAAAATCGCCCTACAGCGATACAGCGAGCAAGTCAACAACCTACAAACGAAGACTTGGAGGTAATAGAAAATCTATATAGTGTGATACATTTTCATTCAAAACAGGGGGAAAAAAATCAGAACTTTTCTCAGTGGCGACTACGAATTTCTTTGTAATATGTACGGCCTTTCAGGAGCTTCAGGTATGGCAAAGTATGTAGCTAAACTGTAAAACCAAGCATCAATTTAGGGAAACACTGCTGTCTGTGGTGCGTCACCCCACAAAATGGCTTAAGGAATCTACCAGCACCACTGATTCTGAGAACAACAGAGAGCATTTGCGCCGACTACACACAGTTTGTTGCTGCTGGGGGAGTTCTAAAGAGAGCAAAGCTGTATAATAATGTTATCCGGGAGCCATTCTTTAGAGGCATTCCTATAGACCAGGTATGCTACATGTAAATTATTTGTCAACACAATGGTACCACAACTACTACACACAGGTGTGTCCTCCCGGATTACATTTAACTCTCGGAATCTTCTATAGGCTTTTTTCTCGACAGCATGCCATCGGCTAGATTTAGAAGTCACTAAGGAAGATAGTAGGGATGAAGGAGGGATAAGCTATGGGTATCACCTTGATGCCCTCAGCAAGCTCGATATGCTGAAACCTCAATTGGACAGGTAGGTACTAGGTAAAACTATATATACACACGGTGGCCTAAAAAGAAGATATTAATGCATACAGACTTGACAGAGAGGTAATGGAGCTCAAGTACCTCCTTTCATTCCTACTATTTCTTGACCAAACCACTGAGAATGACCCTCAATTGAGTGAACTGGCAGAGGAGATCAAGGATAAAACCGACCTTTCTAACAAGCTTGTAAGTTTTCACACTATCATTAGTTAAATTATGAACAGATATGTAGAAAGACGAAGTCGGGAAAGTAGAGGACGCTGTGGGACAGGGGTTTAAAACACACGACGGACCATTTGTCAGGACGCTCGATTCTACTTTGAAGTCATTTAATGTTGTGAGGCAGGCGTATTATAGCGGGACGTTTGTGGGAAACCATGTGCACCGCACACTGAAGGTAAAATTTACATATTATTCTCTGCTAACTGACTACACAAGACTTGTCACAGCCTGAAAATACAAAATGGCTGTGTGACTCTATCGCCGCTCATGCTAACAGATACTCACCCCATATCATCAGCGAAGCTAAAGCTGTGGCAAGAAAATTTAGTGTTGCGTTTGGCCTATTTGCACGGTGCCATTCTGTTTATGATAGATTTATTGTATCTGAAGAAGATATATGTGAATTAGGTGAGTAAACATATATCCACACTAACCTGTATCTATATCAGCTTGTTGGATACAGAGCAAAACATCAAGGCGTTTATGGAATTTTACAAGGCAACATTTCCAGAGTCCAGCATTTTCCCCAAGCTTCATATTTTGGAGTGCCACGTTGTCGATTGGCTGCGGAAATGGAGGGTAGGGTTCGGGATGATGGGCGAACAGGGCGCCGAAAGTATCCACAGATATTTCAATGGACTAAAAAGAACCTTTTCAAGTATTCCCGATAGAGTACAGCAGCTAAACTGCCTAATGAAAGAACACTACGTTCATGTGGCTCCAGCAAACATTGCCCAGGAGCCTGTACCCAAGAAAAGAAAAACAGACACTTAAAAACTTTTTTTGTGGCCTTTGTATCTTTTACAGTCCAGTATAGAGTCAGCTAGCTAGCTTTGCTAGTTGCAAAACTCGCCTGGCCAGCAAGCTACATTGTCCATACCTACCTAGCTAGATATTTATATGTATATTAGTACGCTCTAGTAAATAAAGTAACATTTTTGGTGGTGATATATCTACTTCACAAAAACGTTTCAAGTTTAGAATTGCACACTCTAGTATAGCTAAAGACTTACCTTACAACACAGCGTTTGTGTTTTAAACTAGGAAACTCTTGCCTTTGAGTTTACAGAGACTAGAAAAAGTTCAGCAAAATATAGCCTTCTTCTTGAAAAAGTCACAACTTCAATATGGTGCGATGAATTTTCTAGGTACTTGCACTAAAATAGAGCTCTTGGATTTTTCTTTCCTTCTGTGTGGTTTTTGCGCTTATTTAGAGTGCTTCCTGTAAGCAGGAAGAGCTTGAAGAGGAATGTTCTAACTTCCTGTACGTGGGCGGAGCGAAAATCAGCATGTTTCCTGTTTAAACTAAGTGACAAAATTTAACGTTATGCAAACACCAGTGACCAGTCAATACCCCCCACACACACACACACCAGTCAATACCCCCCCACACACACAGACAGTCAATAACCCCCCCCCCACACACACCAGTCAATACCCCCACACACACACACACACACACCATTCGACCTAGCGTTAAATTGGAGAAAAAGCGGCCTGGGAACGAGGCTAGTCGTTCCTATGCAATAATGACAGTCACAGTATGCAAATAAAATTAAACTCAGAATCTCTACATTAATCAAAAGCATGATACCTACGTTCTGGGAGTTGACCACCCACCCCACCCACACACACCCACACACCCCACACCCACACACACACACACACACCCACACACCTTCCTCCACCTCCTTGATAGGACCGTGGTGGTCTGATAGAGCGACTGAATGGAAGATATTAGGAGACTAAAATATCAGCAACTTCAAGTACGTTCAATGGACACTAAATGCATACGGCCCGAGACCACTAATAATTACTACTGAGCCAATATCTGGAATGTTGCACTCGTGCTCATGCAATAACCAATACGTACGTATCACCATAGTTATCATAGTTACCATGGTGAGAGGGGTCACTCTCCACCAGACACTCTCTGAGCTTGTCGACGTACTTGAGGGCAATCTTGTCCGTCACTTCTCTCGTCATCTGCTCACACAGTTCCAGGAGACCCCCTGCATCGGTCTGTGGGGGATGTGAGGCTGTGAGGGTGTGAGGGGGTGTGCTCCTACCTGATTAGCCGGAGTGAAGGTCATCTGACTGAGGGAGCGGGTGTAGACTCTGACGTCAGGGGAGGTGGGGTCAGAGAGTACAGCATTGGCCACTGCGTACGCCAGGTTGTCATGGACACTCTCCTCCTGAAGGGGGGAGGGGCAATCACACAATAAGCAGCAGTGAGTACAGTATTGAAAAGTGGTCTTAACTTCCCCCGGCCAATCCTAGCAATTTACACATTGCAAATGTTTTTTCCGGATTGACCTTAATAGATCGAGTGTGTGTAGGCCATGCAGACATGACTATACACTGCATGTATATATATATATATATAGACTACATATTGGCACATATTAATAAAGTGCATGGCCTCACGTTTTGCTGTGTGGGTTGTGTGAGGTATATAATAAAGTCAGCCATGTTGGCCACGTCTATCTCGTAGAGAGGGGAAGTGGGTGGAGCCTCGAGGACGCTGGACAGCACAGGCAGGTACACCTCGCCCAGACACTCTCGGCAGCTCCTGAGAAAAGGCAGAAATATCAAACGTCTGCTACACGTACACCGTATGGTTGATCAGACCTGTCAGAGGCAGCAAAGATGGGGAAGAAGGCTCCGAGGGCAGCCCTTAATCGTCCCTCGTCCTCCAGCACAGGATTGTACCAGAGTACGAGGAGTTTGGCCAGCAGCTTCTGACTCAGAACACGCCGACTCAGCAGTAACTTGGCTATACCCTCGGCAGCCACTTGGGACAGGAGGGAGCTCTGCACGTCACACGGTTATCACATGACATATCACATGACCTCCTTACGTACCTCTCCCTCAAGGAAGCTGACCATGATGTTGAGTAGTCGCTGCATCGTGTCGTTGGCTTTATCTCCTCCGCCATCTTCACACCCCTCACTAGTCCCACTACCCTCACTAGCCTCACAAGGGTCACCATCTTCACACCCCTCACTAGTCCCACCAGCCTCACAAGGATCACTAGCCTCACGCCCCTCACAAGGGTCACCACCCTCACCAGCCTCATCAGTCCCACCACCCCCACCAGCCTCACCAGTCCCACCACCCCCACCAGCCTCACTAGGGTCACGCCCCTCACAAGGGTCCTTGGTCTCGTCTGCTCTCTCATTGGACGCCCTACTGCTGGCCACAATATTGAATGCCTCGAAGCCATACACATGCAGGAGATCGAACACGATCTTGAGAGCGGTTGCCTGGACACTTTCGTGGTCCACTTGGCTCACCTGTAGGGGGTGGGGATGTGGGGGGGCGATGATTACATAGTGACAGTCACATGACACGTGTTACCTGCACAAATAGGAGGAGGTGGTCTCGGGCGGTACCCACGTCCAGAAGGGAGAGGAGGCCCAGACAGAAGAGTGCCATGTCTCGTACGTACGGGTCCACATGCTGTACACACGGGATCAACTGCATGGAGGGGACAAAGAGAGAAGAGAAGTGACTCAATGTCTATGTTGGGTGCCTACTTAGCAAGCAAGTTTAAGTCAATCTCAAAGAACACATACCAAACAGTATTACTACAATGTTTTGCGGGCGAAAAACCTTTGCAAATGAGCAAAATCAGCAGAAAATTTGACACTTTGCGATCTGGCAAGGATCGTGATGTCATTTTTGCGATCTTATTTTGCGAACCCATTAAACTCGCAAAACTCGCGATGCTCGCAAACATCGTAGCAATACGGTAGTATAAGGATGATAGTCTTGCTACCCAAAGTCTATGTTGGTGAGCACTTACTAGAGTATCCTTGAGCATTCTGAGTGTGGGGATGAGGTGTTGAGGTCGCAACGCTCGCAGCAGCTCACAGGATATCGTCAGACACCTGTGGGGGTGGTAGGGGATGGGTGAGGGCGGCCACTATGTGAGGGGTACCTGAGCAGTGTCTCTGTGTCCTCCCGAGGCTCGGACTGACTGACTGTCTGTGAGAGGAGGAGGGTGGTAGTCAGGTTGAGGGCGGAGTCTCCAGTCATATTGAACGAGGACCTCAGATCAGCTATCGCCTCAATCAGCACGTCCACCCTGTGTGAGGGGGGAGGGTGTGTGTGTGTGTGTGTGTGTGTGTGTGAGGGGGCAGGTGTGAGGGGGAGAGGGGGTATGAAGGCCAGAGATGAGAGGTTACAGCCTGGTTGATAATTATTAAGTCAGTATTAATTTTGCTGACCTGTGCGACTCCTGCGGCCATATCTTGGTCTGCTGACTCAGCAGATGTGTGATGAGAGCCGTGGGGAAAGAGGGCGTCGACAGGAAGTGAGACACCAGTTTAGCAAGACGACGTCTGTGGAGATTCATTGCAGCAGAGACTCAGTACATGCACACAACCTAACGACATTGGTACTAGGCCTTGACCAAATTTGCTTTTTTTTTATACCCATTTTGCTTTTCTTTTCTGCTCAAAATGTCTACCCATTTTGCTTCCTACTGTACCCATTTTGCTTTTTATCACACCCATTTTGCTTCTCATGAAGAGCCATGTACTCATGTATGATTGCATAAACTTTGATACGTGACAATTCTAAAGCATAATATATAGATAAATCTATGATAGACAACAGGCAATACATGTTGTACACATAATTATTGCAGGAAATGCAAGATCCAGCAAGAAGTATGTGCATTGTGGCTGCACACTGGAATGCAATTAGTGGTGCATCTAAATCCTATTTTGCTAAATTTGCTTATTTGACAGCCCATTTTGCTAGCAAATTGCTCATTGCTTTCAAGTCCCTATTTTGCTCAAAATTTTGCTAGCAAATTTGGTCAAGGCCTAATTGGTACTACACAAACACACAATACTAACAGTGTATTGTCTTTCAAAAACATTTGCAATGTGAAAGTTGCTAGGATTGGCTGAGGGGAAAGCACCAAAAAGCATGGAAACAAGCAAGCGCGAGAGAGCCGTATACGTCAATCCGTTACAACGTCATTCACATGTACATTTAGCATGTACAAATTGTTTTCGCGTGAGGTGATGTTCTGATGGACGTACACTTTTAGACTGGTGATGCTATGTTCCAGCCTACATGTATGCAGTATGTGCAAAAGCTGACCGACAACCTTTTGTGTTTATGGTTGAAGGTGTGAGTGTTGTGATGATATTTTAGACATTAATGATGCGAATGCAATGTAGCAGCACCAGCTGTACATGTTCATGACGTTGTAACGGATTGACGTACGGCTCTCTCGCGCTTGCTTGTTTCCATGCTTTTTGGTGCTTTCCCCTCAGCCAATCCTAGCAACTTTCACATTGCAAATGTTTTTGAAAGACAATTCCCTTCCTTTTTATGTACAGCAGTAAATTATATTATTGTACAATAATTTTTCATCGCAAATGTTTTTTCTGGACTATATAAATTTATATGTACTCCCCTCTTTTTTTGCAGCAGTAAGTGGAAGTCAAGAAGCAATGAATCGGAAGCTCAAGAGAAGACAGGAATGTGTTGTTGATTTAGAAGTGTATGTTGAATAATTATGTGAGTTTATGTGAGTTGATGAAATGACAGTATGTATCACACAATCGAAATATAGTCCAAGCTTACTGTATTGAACAGCAGTCCCTTTTCAAGTGCATGCATGATATAGCTAGGTTCTTATGGTATAGTCATAGCATACATGAGAATGGAGACCTGCATGCTGAAAAGAAAGAAGCTTTGTAGCACTGCTGCACTGGATCATGGACTGGACTCAGAGGAGGTCCGACACGATCACGTGATGCAGTTTTTAATTACATTCTTGTTACATTCATTTCTCCATGTAAACATGTACCTTGATAACTGCTTATCAGAATGAAGTTATGCTACAAAACTTGAGGACATAATAGTTTGACTCTAGATCTTTCATATAATCGATAGAACCCGATAGGTATCGGGGTCAGCTGACGAGATATTCACTATTTACCTTTGTCACTGTGTTCAGCCATTTAGAACATAGAAAAGCTACAAAAACTTTAAAACCTTGCTACTTGTATACAGTACTATATCTGCATTGGAAAAAAAATTGTTTTGTTCCTTCTGTATTGCCTACATGTACAGATAAAGAACCCAACTACTAGATTCATCCTGAATTAAAGGGCGACTTAGAATCGAGGCTAAGTAGAAAGTTGCAGAGAGATGGAATGTGTACGTATTTTGACATCACTTCCTGTCGTACCTCCTCTGGACTGGACTGGTATTAAACTGCTGAGCTAGCAATATGGCATGTGACTGCCACGCCCATCTCATAAGTGGCCACGCGGTACATCTCTATGACAATTTGACGTTCTGCAAAGTCAAATAAAGATGGCGGAATTGTCTAGCAGTAGAGCCTGAGAGGTCATCTGCCTCGTGAAAGCGATCGCAAATCTGAGCAAAACGCCTTCAATCCGGGTTATAGTTGTTTGGAAAGTGGGTGCAGAATGTCCTGAATATGTTTGTACAAAGAGAAACTGCTGAGCAAGAATCTTACTTAGTCAGTCAGTAGTCAGTGAGATGCGGTAATAGTGCAGTCAGTTTCAAGCTCTGGTCTTTCCCTGCAGAGATATAACAGTTTAAACATGAGTAAAATACATGAAACATTGCTAAAAAGCTACAAACGCTCTGCCAATCCTAAAACCATCATTCTCACAAATTAATAATATGGGTTAGGGCCTATAGTGTGTAGTCCTATACTGAGGCTCTGCATGCATGTGCATGGCCTCACATACTGTACATAATTATAGCGTACATGATATGACATTTACACACACACACACACACAGTTGTAGCTGACCTTCCGACCTCATCCGTGGGGTCGAGCACGGTGAGCATGGCGCACAGCTGTTGAGCCACAAACTGACTCTTGAGTGACGCGTCCATCTCCTCATGTACCATCAGCACCTCCTCCACATACCTGCAGGGAGGGAGGGTATGATGCACTATGATGCACTATGACAAGGCAGGGAGGGGGCTCTATCTATCATATGCACACGAACTGAGTGACGGTCACTATATAAACGGCCCAAACGCTCACGATTCTCTGGGTTACCTCTGCACGGTCTCGCTTTAAGGAGTGGTAGAGGTAGCGGCGTCTGTGCACTGTCGAACGACCACGAATGTCTGTACGTCTGTCAGCAGTAGGAGGAGTGGTTGGTGTTCTAGTGACCGTCACTCAGTTCGTGTGCATATGATAGAGCAGGACCCACTGAGTCCAGGAATGCTTGCAGAGGTTGCATAGCATGTATCGTTGATTTTATATTAATTTTTAAATCTTCTAAAACTGTGTAACCTCTGAACGGTCTCGTTTTAAGGAGTGGTAGAGGTAGCGGCATTTGTGCACTGTCGAACGACCACGAATGTCTGTACATCTGTCAGCAGTAGGAGGAGTGGTTAGTGTTCTAGTGACCGTCACTCAGTTCGTGAGCGTTCACGATCCAAACGCTCACGAATCACTGATTAACCTCTGAACGGTCTCGTTTTAAGGACACATAGAATCGTGAGCGTTTGGGCCGTTTATATAGCGAACGCACATGAACTGAGTGACGGTCACTAGAACACTGTATAGACATTCGTGGTCGTTCGACAGTGCCTCTACGTCTACCACTCCTTAAAACGAGACCGTTCAGAGGTTACACAGAATCGTGAACGTTAGGGCTGTTTATATAGCGAACGCACACGAACTGAGTGACAGTCACTAGAACACTAACCACTCCTTCACTGCTGACAGATGTACAGACATTCGTGGTTGTTCGACAGTGCACAAATCACACTACCTCTACCACTCCTTAAAACGAGACCGTTCA